>Ga0228711_1001899_pt1 | contig 31474 bp, 18 predicted proteins | sample MedpolnodulmetaG_2_FD_177996 | JGI IMG/M metagenome (GOLD analysis project Ga0228711, IMG submission 177996) | Root nodule microbial communities from Medicago polymorpha collected in Santa Monica, California, United States - brown nodules | ecosystem: Host-associated > Plants > Roots > Nodule... | reverse complement strand
TGTTTTTCTACTATTGAATATATAATTTTCACTATAAAAATAAAAGAAATATAATGAGATTTAATTATTTAATGATGATAAATAAGTTAGTTTGTACACTGTTTTTCTACTATTGAATATATAATTTTCACTATAAAAATAAAAGAAATATAATGAGATTTAATTATTTAATGATGATAAATAAGTTAGTTTGTACACTGTTTTTCTACTATTGAATATATAATTTTCACTATAAAAATAAAAGAAATATAATGAGTTAATGGTGAAAAATTAGTTAGTTTGTACATGGTGCAATACTAGTTTGCTTGTTTATATTAAACAAAGCCACATATATTATATAATATAATTAACTGTAATTATTCAAAGAATACGGATTGTGTTGAATTTTTATGTAAAAGGAAGGGAAGAAAGGTTAGGTTCATTATTGATAATCCTATATCCATAAGTCGCCTGACTCATTACGTCAAAAACAAAATCACATGACCCATGAGTTGGAAATCTGTAGACCACATTATATATGGCAAATAATGACATCCACGTAGGTGGCAATTCATGTAGGATTTAGTTGAGCGACCATGAATACTAAGAAAAAAAAGTTGATATTTGAACAGTGTAATAACTTTTGGATGCAGCATAAAAAATATTATTAAATAGACAACCATATAAAAATGCAGAGTTAAACAACTTTTAAATTGTCTAAACAAATTTTTCTAAGAAAAAATTAGCAAGAACAAAATCTTATTATGTACATGTCCCTTCGGCAACTTTTCCATACATTCTAAAACCTAAGTAGATGTCCAATGTATTTTCCCTCAAAAAATAATCCAATGTATCATATATTAGCTCAAAAAATCTGATGTATTATTATATATGTAAAGAAAAACATGTGTACATATAATAATTTTCCTTTTATAAAATATGTTTATTTTTTGTTTTACGTCTTCAAAACACTAATAATAATAATAATAGTGAATGTATTAAGAAATAAATGTGTACATATAATAGTTTGAAATTGGGTTTATATTTCAAAATAGTTTTTTTTTTCCTTCAAAAGGGTTTATAATTAAGGAAATCTTATTTTTAAAATAATTAAAGACATTTTTTTTTTACCATACATACATACATACATACATATACATGCGTCAAGATAGCGTTTTAAACTTTAAGAGCTATAGTAGAGGGTGTATGATAGCTCTTTATACTTATAATTGATATAATAAGATGGTTTATGACATCGTTTTGTACCTATAACCGCTATTACACATTGGTTTATCATAACGTTTTTTTTAATATAAACGCTATTATAAAATATCCATATTTAATATCTGTCACATTTAAGTAAATCCAATAGAGAATGGAGGAAGCAAACATTTACAATATAAATGCAATCATTGTTAACTTAAGGTTGCAAACATTTACAATATAAATGCAATCATTGTTAACTTAAGGTTGCTTGTGTGTGCTCAGGCGGGGGAGCAAATATGAATTTAATAAATTCATATTAGTTGGAATTTACTAATATGAATTTAAATCCATATTTGCTCCGCTGCCTGTGGATATACAAGTCATCAGTTAAGAATATGCGTTTATATCTTCATTTACTAATTAATTATCTATTGCGGGCACACAAGTCAGACTATGTGATTAATTAGAATAGACAAAATATGTGTCTAATTGAATGATTTTAATTGGTTGATAGTGTAAATTTGTTTTACACTTTCAGTCTATTCTAATCTTCATCTACTAATTAATTATCTATTGTGGGCACACAAGTGAGACTATGTGATTAATTAGAATAGACAAAATATGTGTCTAATTGAATGATTTTAATTGGTTGATAGTGTAAATTTGTTTTACACTTTCAGTCTATTCTAATCTTCATCTACTAATTAATTATCTATTGTGGGCACACAAGTGAGACTATGTGATTAATTAGAATAGACAAAATATGTGTCTAATTGAATGATTTTAATTGGTTGATAGTGTAAATTTGTTTTACACTTTCAGTCTATTCTAATTAATCTCTTTTAACTATACCTTGTCAATGAAATAGATGTTTTCAATTGAGAAAACAACAGGCAAAATATGTTATTCGTTGAGTGCAAGGCAACTTTCAATTACATTTGGAAACAATCCTCTACATTGGTCTTGGAGACAAGTTCAAGGCTCACGGTCTGTTCATCATCCTAATTCTCTAATTAAAAAGTGTAATATATATATTCTAGGGTATGGAACAATAACATCCATTGACACACAAAAATGATCAAATTTGTTCTCTACTTACCTTTAAAAATATAATCTTAGTAGTTATATTAGTTGATCAATTTTTTTAAAATTAAATATGTTTTTAGTCTCTATAATTATTTTAAATTTTATTGTTAGTTGATGTATGACTGCAAATACTTTCTAATTCCTATGAATTACTAAAATGACTTTCTAGTCCCTCTTAATTTTATCGTGTATATGATATTGAAACTAAAAATGAAAAATTTTAAAAAAAAATATATTTAACCATTTTATTATATAGAGAAAACGGGTCCAATTTGTGATTGAAAAGTGAACATATTTAACAAGTTTCTACCCCTATTTGGGATTTTGTGTGTAGGTTTGCAGAAGTTGCTGAACTTAGAACCATTTGTTGGCTAGAAACTAGAGGGAGCATAAACAATGAAATGTTGTCACCAAAAACAATGTATGGAGCATATCTAAAACTGAAAAATGCGGATTGTGCTTATGGGTTAGATTTGTTACCATGTATACGTTCAAACTGCAAAAGAAATGGGAAAGCCTCTTGTCTTTGCAATTGTGAGCATAAAGATGAATGGTTGGAGATTGAGTTAGGGAGTTTCTACACTGAAAAAACTCAAATTCAAGAGGTGAGAATGTGTCTCAAGGAAGTCAAAGGTGTGCACTTAAAAGGTGGATTAATTTTTGATGGAATTGAACTAAAGCCAAAAGCTTATAGATCATAACATCATTATATGATACTATTTTGGATAGAAAAATGTTAGATAATTACTAGTTATGTTAGTTTTTATCAGTCGAATTATGAACCTCCAACTTCTGGTCGGATTTATTATTGTTAATTTCTCATGCTTTAAAAACTCATATGGTGTCCTTTTATCAACCAAGCAACCTACATAAGACAAAATTCTTCTATGATATTTATAGTTTTTATTGAGTGATATGTGTACATTTGTCTCTTTTTAAATGTTCTTTTAGAAAACTTGATGTTTTTAGTTTTTCAAAATAGCAAACAACTTATATCACTTGCTTGATTAAAAAAATGTTATGAAAAACTCAGTTATGGGTGTAATGTGTAAATACCCTTCACGCTTGTCTATGCCCCCAATCCTTTGTATATCTATTTTTTATTGAGTAAATAGGCAATTACCCCCTAAAATTGTAAGTTTCGTCAATTACCTTTTGAAATTAACAAAACTTCAATTACCCCCCTGAAATTGCACAACGTTAATCAATTTACCCCCTCTGTCAAATTCTTCTGTTAGTCAACATGACGTTTTGCAAATACCTCTCATGAAGTTTTGCACTTATGTGCAAAATGTCCCCCGAACTTGAAAATTTATATATTTTTTTTCTTATCATTGACTCAAAAGATATTAAAGACAAACAATTAACCATTAACTTAGAGTATACTCTACGGATGGACCTTAGAATTTTCAGTTTTGTAAGATTTGTATATTTTCTGTTGAAGTGGGAATTGTTATTTTGTTTTTTATTTCAAAATAATTGAGTTATGAACAATTAATTTCAAAACAAAAAAATATTTTATTTGAAACTAAATAACATCAACAAATGAATTCAAAGTTTGATATGATCAATTACTTTTTTGATAAGATATATTATTAAAAAATTAAAGAATGGATAAAATATGTCCAAAAAATCAATAAAAATAGTTCTTTTTTTTTTTTTATGAATAAATTTTATTCAATTTTAGCGTCTTTTTATTTTTAAAGAGACTATTTAGTTTGAGGGACAAAAAACACACATATTTTGTAAAAGATGCTTTCAAAACAAGGACTTGAATTGAAATGTATGTAGGGACCAAATTTTAAAAAAATATTTTATAAGGATTAAAAATATATCTAACCCTGATATAAAACAAAGAATGATTGCAAAGAAGATATTACTGAAATACCTACATAGTTGATAATCTGCCACTTTGTAGCTTAAGATAACCTGCACAAGGATATACAAGTGCCTGTCATGCAAAGAAGAATATGTAAACCATCTGCTTTCATGATTTATTTTACATTTACATGATAATAAAAGTAAACTTGAAGAGAGAACTTACAACTAGCATTTACTAAACTTTGAATTTATTCATAAAGAAAAAAAAAACATAACTATTTTTATTGATTTCAGGGTATCCAATTTCTGGGTATGCATATAAATCCATGGATGGATTATAGTAGTATTAATATTTCTTCATCTCCTCTTCCACATTTGTCAAGGATAAGAAAAAAAATATAAAATCAAGTTCGGGGAGCATTTTGCACTAACATAAGAATTTGACGGTGGGGGTAAATTGATTAACTCTGTGCAATTTCGGGAGATAATTGAAGTTTTGTTAATTTCAGGGGGTAATTGACGAAACTTACAATTTCAGTGGGGTAATTGCCTATTTACTCATTTTTTTTATATTAATCTACTTTTCATTTTGCATCCAACAGTCAAAATAACCAAATGAGTTGTAAATATTCAAATAATAAATTAATAATATTTTTAATCCATCTATCTCGGCTTTCTTTTAGGGTTGTTGAGCAGCTCAACTAGTTTAAATTAAAGGATTAAAGGAGTTGAGGAGTGAAAACTCTAGAGTTCAATTCATGAAAAGGAGAAAAAATAGTAACATAATTATAATTTAATTAACATATTAACACAAAAACAAATCTATCTCTACTTTTCAACACACACTATTGAAACTAAACATGACCATAATTATTTTAAAAAAAGAAAATGACCATATTGAACATAAGAAGTTCATTCTCAATTATTTTACCACGTAAATTATTTGTTGCCGCTATATATGTTGAGAGATAAGTGTCATTATATTAAAAAGCTCTTATTTAAATATCCAAAATGTATTGTTTGTTTCATAAAAATATAAATTTAGGTTTTTCAAAATTTCACAACTTAAATTTATTTTTTGAATAGGAAAGTTTACATTAAATGTGGGATTTGGATCAGTCTAAACGTATTCTAGAAGGTTTTATAATTGAAATGAATGAAATTATAACAACAAGCCCGTCTAGCTCAGTTGGTAGAGCGCAAGGCTCTTAACCTTGTGGTCGTGGGTTCGAGCCCCACGGTGGGCGTTTTAGATATATATTTTTTTTTACTTTTTTGTTTTTGATATATGTTGAATCTTTTTAGATGTGGACTGATTCAATAGTTTTTTTTGTTGACATATTTTTTTATTCACCAATTAAATAACACCATTCATTATTTTATTTGTATAGCATTTATCAATAATAATTACAGTAAAATATCATGAACAAGCATCTTGAGATATATTGCTAAACAAAATTTAGCTTTTCGTGGAACAAATGACAAGATTAATGTAGACAATAATGGGAAACACTTTGTCTCTTGTTGAGATGATTGTTGAATGGCATCCTACCATCTTAGTCATAAAATTAAAGAAGTTAAAGAAATAATCTTAAAGGTAATGAAGTTAAAAATGCAATAATCTTAAAATTAAAGAAATAAACAACAAACAACGGAAACGATTAAGGTCGAGGAGGCATCAAATTGAAGCAAAGTCTTCAAACTTTCCTGAGGGTGATTCCAAATCTTCATCTTGGTGTCATTTCTAGAACCAAACTTTGTAAGAAAATCTGCACATGCATTCCCTTATGTAAGAGTGTGAGAAAGATTTACTTCCCAATTCAAATTCAACAACTCTTTGGTGTTAGCAATCACGGCAGCATAACAATGATACTTATTAGAAGGCTTAGTGATGAGATCAATAACAGTTTATGAATCAAAGTAGCAGCAAAGATAAGTGCAACCATTAAAGAACAATATTAATAAGTAAAAAAGGAAATCTTAATGCAATGTAGTTGCAGAATGTTGGGTATTGTATCCAATGTAATATAGTACTGTAAGTTAGTCTTTATTTTTTATTTTTTTTAGAATAGTACTTTTTTTATCTGAGAGAAAAAAAATGAAAACCTTATATTTTTATGGTGTCAAAATGTGTAAAAGAAATCATTTGCGAAAAAATAATTACACTATCAGTGGTATGAACTTCTGTTGCATTAGAGAAAATAATAATATACGAGTTTAATTTATATACGATGTGAGTGGTGTATGACAAACCATGTACTTTTAATTCATTAATTGACAACTTATATAAATTAAACTCATAATATAAATTTCCTTGGATTATACTACAAGCCTGTTTATTCCACTTTCACCAAAATGTTCAAATATAGATCTCTTGATGTCAAAGGATCCACACGTTGGAGTAAATTTCGATTGCTCAAGATCAAATTTTAAATCCAAGAAATCAAATTTTAAATCTATACTTCGAGAATTGTCTCATCTTGATTGATGGAACGATCCAAATTACTTGACATAAAAATTTCAGACTGCATGAAATCGTAATCCCAAATTTTCATACAAATAAGCACTTATGGTATTGTAGCTTTAGGTCTAGGGATGGCAATTGGACCCATGTCCGATGGACATCCGCAAAAAATACCCACAATGGGTAGGATAAAGCCCTGTTTTCATGGGTCTGGGCACGGGTCAGGGTAATACCCACAAATTTAAATGGGTATGGGCACGGGTAAGGGTACTATACTGCCCAACCCCGCAACCCCGCATATACATATTTATATAATATCATAAATAACTTATTTATTTTTGGTGTATAATTAATTAATTTATTTTGCTATTTAAGCCTAAACCTAAACCTAAACCAAAAAACTACTTAATACAATAACAGCTCCATCATGCCGGTATACAATTTTTTTGGGATATTTTGGATGTTTTTTATTTGACTAAATACTACATTCGTTCTATTTTATGAGTTAATTTAAAAAAAAAAAAATTGACCATAGTTTTATTTCAATTGTGATGTTTTTATTGTCTTTTCACAGTTAAAGTGCAGGGTAATAGGGGCGGGTATGAGCACTTAGGTACCCATAGGGTATGGAGAAGGACACTAAAGTTGTTGTCCACAAGGGTACGAGCATAGGTACAGGTTTTTTTTTTACAAATGCAGGTATGGGGAAGGGCATTGTAGTACCCTACCCATAGGGTGCCCATTGCCATCCCTATTTAGGTCATCAATGGCAAAACGTAGTTCTTAACTTTCTAAGTAAACCCTACAAAGCCACATTAGATTTAATAACACCAAATAAAAGTTCACTCCAATAATAGAATTCTTATGAACTCAAGTTAAAATGGATGCCACGATCGAGCCTTCATCTTTAGAACCTCAAATGAAAAATAATGTTAAGAAGTTGTTCTTAGGGAGGGATTCTCTTAAATGTCTGAATAAATTAATAACAGATTCTTAAAATTAAGAACCACATTAGAGTTGCTCTTAGTCTTCTGATAATGGGTATTATTTCTGTATCCGATCTGCTAGAAAGTATAGAAAATTAGGATTCGATAAATGTCTCTTGGTGAGGACTAGACTCACTTCATGATCATGTTCTGCTTTAACCCTAAAATACAGTCAGATAATCATGCTGCCAAATTAAAGTTTCCTGCTTCAAGATCAAATAAAATTATCTACAATTTAATTATAAATTGTAAATTTATCTGTAAAAATGTTCTCTTCTGAACACTATTAAGAAAACAACAATTACAAAGAAAAGATTTCACACAAAATTGCTTAAAACCGGGTAATACATATTAGAGTCACTTCAGAATTTAGATAAACTTGAAGCACTTATAAATACTAAAAGAATGCAGAATATTGCAATAAGTAAACAAAATTTAGACAATTCTAGTGTAAGTTAAAATAGCTTCTGTATCTCAGCTTTTTAGAAGCTCTCTCGTATAACTTCTACAACTTTAAAAGGACTTTGAAGAAGCATAAAATTGTTCTGAATAATAAGCTCTCGAAACTAATCTAGAGATGGCCTTCAACTATGAAAACAGCTAAATGTACTCGCATATGCAATTTTACATTAACTGTCGAGCAATCATTGCTGTGATTTAGATTTTACTTTTGACTTTCTTTTTAAACTTTTATGCGGAGGTCGTTCTTGGGTCTCCTGTAGCACTTCGCCAAGCATTTGTAACCATAGCTCTTCAAAGTGCTTGCCAAAACCCTGCTGAAACCAATCCAAAATTTCTGAAAATAACTCTCTTGGATTCTCTTTCCACACTATTCTCAACATGGCAGAGCTATCAATCAACCTGCTCTTTAATTTGCTTATAAGATTTCCTACCCTTTTTTGACCAAGAGCTTCTCTCCTCAAAAGAGTTTCAGGAGGGGCTGACATGTATTTTCGAACTGATTTCAAACATGTACACACCTGACCTTCAAGTAAAGCATAGGCAAACACCTGCACCCGATGCTCGACATTACTAATGGGTATTGAATGCTTAGGAAGCTCCCAACTAAAGCGTCCAAAGGTTGGGATGACCCAACATTTTACTTGGTCAGCCTGTGCATCATAAAATGGTCTGGGATCTGTAAGGGGTGGAGAGAAGATGCATGAAGACTTTGCATTCTCAACTAGCCACGTTGGGTCCACCTTCGTTACTCCATGCATGTATGCTCTCTTCGCACTCGTCTCCCCTTCCTTGTTTGGTCTTTTTGTCTCTAATAGTTCATTGTAAACCAGAAACTCGGGGCGTACAGTAGAAACTGATGACCAACGATGAATGAAAATACTTTCATCGACCATGCATGACTGATACCTACCGGCACGAGAAATTGTCTCTCCATCAGCAGCCTTAGAAATTGGAATACGTTTAGCAACCCTATCTGCCCAGCCAGCACATATTGCTTGACAAATGAGCCTTTCCTCAACCAGAGGGAGAGGATAGTGCGCAGAAGAAACTCGCCAAGCATGTTCCACATCCTCTAGAGTTCCATGAGTCCATGAGTACTCTTGTTCTAAACCACCTTTATCACTCTGAAAAAAGACCAGTCTGAGTAGTTGCTGTCTAAGTTTGGACATCTCATCCATGGTTTTGAAATGCAATGCGTTGTCTTCACAGAATTGTACCAAATTCTGTGAATGTTCAAAACATTGCAAGGCATATGCTATCGCTAGCGCATCGCTAGAGACAATTCGAAATTTTTCACGAGCAACTTTAGAGGTTTGTTTTAGTTTCTTTCTCTTCGTCTTTTCTGCTTTATCAATATTGTTCTCGTTGTCTCCCATTCTAGATTTCTCGGACGTTTCTGAATCTTTGTTGCTATCATTTCCTTCATATTGCATTACAAAAGGATTTGGCAAACTCAAAGCAGCAGCAGCTGCAACAGCATATGCCAAAAGCAAACTTGAGTTACGAATATGCTTGTACCTTGTATTTTTTATAACAGTAAGGATCATTCTAGAATGACGAGGACTCAAAGGATAAAGTGCCATGGCTTTTCCCAAAAGTGTGAGCTCATCCTTGCTATCAAGTGCTTCAAGAGCTCTCAAGCAATTCTCAGCTTCAAGCAGGGAAGCAGCCTTAAGAGAAGTAGGAAACGGGAAGTTTGCAACCTATATATAAAAAAAAAAATCATTGATATAAAAATCCAGTTTGAGCAGGAATTGAGAAAATCAAATTATAAGACAATAGAAAGGCTCAATAAAATCACGTGTGGAACAAAGTTGACAGTTCACGAGTAAAACTAAGAATATAAGTAGTATATAACACCATAAACCAAATCGCTATTGATATATAGTGGAAAACCTACTTCCTTGCCTTATAGTTAATGATAACATCCAATATAAACAAGTAGATGGAAAGAAAACTCGTAAAACCAAAATATCAAACTTACCTTCTTAATTTGCATGGATTTCAAGAGAAGGACAACACCATGAACAGGTACTTTCTCAACTTCAGCAGGAGAGAACTCAGGAAACTCATTACTAAAAGCTGCAGAAGAATAGAGACGATAACAGTGTCCCGCAGCAGTTCTTCCAGCTCTGCCTGCACGTTGAGCAGCAGATGCCTTACTTATCCATTTCACTTCATATGTCTCCATGCCATTAGAGGAATCATAATTCTTCACCTTTTCCCTTCCAGTATCAACCACATACTTAATCCCTGGAATTGTTAAAGATGTTTCTGCAACATTTGTAGCAACAACAACAAGTCTCTCTCCCTCCTTGACTCCATCAAATACACGAAGTTGAGCTGCAGCAGGCAGCATAGCATAAAGTGGTAGAACAAAGAGTGCACCTGGAGAGGAATCGTGATTTTCTCTAGCTATTTTCTCCTTGCCAACTTTTGATTGGTCTAAACCATCTTCTGTATTCACATTTGAGGAACTTAATGTTGCTTGCTCAGACAAGTTTTCGAAAGCAGCCTTCAATGAAGCAAGACTTCCTTCATTTCCTAAGACATCCACAATATTGTTATTGTTCTCTGAACCGTCGTGATTATTTTTATCATCATCATTGAATTCCAATTCACTCTCTGTTTCTGAATCATAAGAATCAGATTCGTTCTCATCAAAATTATTGTCATCTTCATCATAACCACTAAACCTATCCGTTTGTTGCTTGGATGAACTTCCAGGCATCTCAAATGCTTCATTAATCTCATTAATATTTATTCCCTCAACAGAACTTGTTTCATTGACCACATTGCTATCATTTTCCACAGATCCTTTAACTTTTTTCATGATAAACTCCTTTGAAGCTTTGCGTAGCTTCCTGCACAAGTCCTCTACTTCCCTTTGTCCAGTGACAAAGACAAGTATGCCCCCAGATGGCAACTTCTTGTGAATTGCCAAGATCTTCTTATATGCGGCACCAACATAATCTGTTATCTCGGTTTTCTTTGCAAAATACACTGTAACTGGAAATTGCCTCGTAGGAACTTCTATCACAGGTGGAGGAGTGTGGAATAACCTTCCAGATGTGAAGTCTTGCACTCGCAAGGTGGCACTCATCAGCACAAGTTTTAACGGAAAAACCATTTTATCAGGACTTATACTTTCTCCTGCAAGGACCATCTTCTGTTGTTGTTCATAAATCTATCATAATAGCAAGACAATGAGCATGCATGTTAGAATGTAGGTGGCATGAGTATTAAATGAATGGAAATTATAAAATAAGATAGTACGAATTTTAACTTGATTTGAAAAAAATTGGTATAGTGAAACACTTTGATTTACCTTTTGGCGAGTTCTGATCACACGCGAGAGCATCCCTATCAGAATGTCTGTGTTCAAGCTCCTTTCATGAGCCTCATCAAGAATTAGGACAGAATAACGCCTCAATAAAATATCATTCTGCATCCAGAGGTATTCAATTAAACAACAAAAGTACATATGATTCTGTTACTCATCTTGTTTAGTGTAACTAATATAAGTAAGAACAATTACATCAGAACAACATATCTGAGTATAGAGTGGAATAAACAATATCATCACAATGTAATAAACAGCAGCAACACTGCCACAGTAGTAACAGCAATGACACTTGCAACTACTATGGATAATAGCCATGAACAAATGAAAGAGGAAAGTCATAATCAATCCATTGTCAGTTTCCAATCTAATGTGATATGAAATATACAGAATCCTAAAATGCACATTCATTCGCAAACAAAGGATAATGTTCTCAAGTGTTATGCCGAAAAATACATGTTCTTAATTAAGGAATGATAAATTCAAAGATTCTATCCTGTATTGACTTTATGCAACTTACAAGGATCCTAAATATGAACAAACGTTTCTATCTTCCTCACAAACTGAACAAAGGTCTCTCCTTATTTATCATTTGTGATAAGGCTACAAACTCGTAAAAGAACCACCAAAAAGAACAAAACGGAAACATAGCAAGGTAAAATATAACAACCTGAACTTCTCGCAGCAAAATTCCATCGGTCATAAACTTGATAGAACAATTTTCTCCAATTTTCTTATCGTATCTAACTTGAAAGCCAACCTCCTTTCCTAGCCGAACACCAAGCTCATATGCCACACGCTTTGCTGTGGCAAGAACAACCACTCGACGTGGTTGAGTGACACCAATAATACCACTGCGAGCATGAAACTTGCTTGAACCATAGCCAGCTTCATAAAGAAACTGATAAATTTTGAAATAATAATAAATTATTATATTGTCATTATTAGTCAAAATGTAAGCTAGTATTGAATGATAGATAATACCATCATAACATACTCAAGTAAAAGTATACTAACCTGAGGAACCTGAGTTGTTTTACCACATCCAGTTTCTCCACATACGATGACACTGGAATTGTAGTTTATAGCTTCCATTATCTCTTGCTCCATCATGACAATAGGAAGATCCTTTCTTTTCTCTTGAACCTCTGGTGGCCTATAAACATGCACAACTGTAGGTGTAGTCAAGGGCCTTTGTGTAGAAACATGTGGAAGATTGCTCAATTCATTGAAGTTCGTGGTGGGGTTCTCATCTTTCCTGTCCTGTATCAAGTAAAAAATGCCAAAAAGCATTGACGTAAGTTGCAGATACTCAATATGGAGTCTTATAGACATACTATAGTGCGTATACAATAGTATATGAAAAAATATTTATTCAAATATACATACAAAAAAAAGATTAACAAATATAAAAAGTAAAGCTTATTACTTCATAAGTGTCATAAATTCAACGTTCCAAATGAAAAAAAAGAAAGAATTGAATCTTGTATCTTGATTGCACAGTGCACACCCACCAATTACTGAGAAGGGATTATACCTTTGAATTGGTGCTTTTTATGTCATCAATAGAACAAGAGGTGGGAGAAGAACTTCTGATTTCATCAGGTTGCTTGTCAGTGGAAATATCAGCCACAGGTTCAGCGACAGTTTCAAAATTCATAACTTCATTTCTGTGAACTGGTTCTTGAGAGGACTCCAAAGGAACAGTTGTTGTATATAAAATTTCTTTTTCGGTTCTAAAAGGTTGAATGACATCATTTTCCTCAAATTCCTTAACCTGCACCGTATGAATCTCTTCTTCCTCGGATTCAGATGTACATGCAATATCCTGTTTCTTGGACAGGTCATCATCATGTGGGACATCCAATCCTTCTTTCAATAAATGTACAGCCTTCCTACGCTTCTCCTTCACGGTCTCAACCTACAATATACAATGTCAACAGTCAACAAACAACCTCAAGACTTTTAATATTTTTGTAAAGGTACAATTATTTTTGACAATACAAACCCGATTGATATTGCACGATGACTGCAGAAGAGGAAATGCATACTCAGGAAGCGTGTTTTCACTGAAACAATAAAATAAAAAAAATTCCATTTTTTATTCAACAACTTAGCACTTCCCATAAAATAACAGCATCAAAGCAGAAACTGTAGCAAACTAATAACTTACTTTAATGTCTTAAGGGCTTTTTCCAGCAAAAGTTGCTTCTCTTTGTCATCCTACACAAATGAAATGAACCAAACAAACTGAGACCCAAAACAGAAAAAAGAAGATAACAAAAATCATATCCTTTTTTGTCCACCCATACAAACCTCTGATTTCTTCAACTTCTTTTTCTGAGTTTTGCTCAACGTCTGTTTCTTATTTGATTGGACTTTACCACGTTTCTTTCCACGTTCCTAATACAACAGAATTTCGATCACACAAAATGCGTAAACATGCAAATTGAAAGAACACATAACCATGTTCAAACTATCCCTTACCTGTTCCATCTCTTTCCTTTTCTTCATCTTCTTATTTGGCAAAATTAGTGCATTACTATCGCCATCTCCATAACTAACCTCAAAAAAGAAAGATATTATAAGAATCACATATAGCATTAACCGAACATTGATTCACTCTTTCCTTGCTGAATGAAAAAGTTTCCGACATACACCAATCAAAACAGTGTTGTCAATCGCAGATTGCATAATATAGCAGTTTGTTAAAATTTTGCTACACTATAGAGCCGCTAAAGCCACTGTTTGTCAACACTTTGTACTCCCTCCGCTCATTATAAGTGTCCGTTTTGTAATATTTCTACGTCTCAGATTATTTGTCCCTTCAGAATATCAATGCAACATTTATTAACTCAAATCCGGCTTCAGTACCGACCGAACCTAGGGACCAATCCCACCATCCACTAGCGGGGGCCCACTTGAAGCCAGGAGCAAAACCCTATCACTAACTACTATCAATAAGGGTATTTTAGTCAATGAAACTCCTTTTATCATTAAAATCAACCTAAAGTGAGAAGCAGGGGTACTAAACAACAGCAATTTGTCTAAAAATCACTTTGTAATAATGGTTCCTAAAATATCTTGACGAATATGAGTGCAATAAGATGTGATTGGATTGGATGCATGTGTAAAACATGTTTTACACGGACAATGCATTATTTTGAAGAAAAGGGGTGATTTACCTTTGAGAATTAAACTGAACATGGTCTCCAATACTTTCCATTTTGAGTGAAGGCGGTTCGAAAGGCAAGAGCTGATGGAACTGAGTGACGGCGGTTCGAAAGAGAGAGACCGGAGAAGCTTACGTAAACGGCGCGGGGTCTCTTTCTTACTGTCTCACTTCCAAAACTCATCAAGGTTTTAACCAAACCCCTACTTTTTATTACTACTGTTATTATGTCAATTTTTTTACTTTATATTAAATTATTGGAGGAACAATAATATGCAAAGTTAAGGTCACACCTCAACCACCACAACATTTTTTTTATAATTTTTTTCTTAAATTAAATTATAAATTTGTTAACTTTTTTTAATAATTTAAGATTATTAGTCTATCTTAGTTTATTTTTACATATTTAGATATATATTATAAACCAAAATTGAAATATGATATTATATAAAAAAATCTAAGGAAACTCTATTATATATAGTCGAATTTCCTTAAATGTTTGTTAAAAATTCAAATGATGTTTAATCTAATTTGTTTATTAGTTTGTTAATCTATTTGAAAATAATTAGGATTTTTAATTTAGATATGTTCATATGAATTTTTATTTAAAAATGAACCTTTATTTTTTAAAATGAAGTTGAATTTCTAAACTATGATCTATATTTTCAAACTAAAAATAAAATGCTAAAACAATGAAAGTTAAAGAAATGTAAACAATCTTTAAAACATTTTAAAATTTATTAAGTAATTTATGAACTATCACTCTCTCTTGTTTTAAAAGTAAACAAAATGAAGAACTAGTTTAATGAATTGAAAATAACTTAAGCATGTATATTAGGAAATTATATCCTATACTCCGACACATGTACTTTCACCCATACACATTTTCATAAATTTTAATTTTGCCCTTTTTTCTATTTAACCTTTTATACATTAATTTTTCACTTTCATTTTCAAATTTTCCAATCCCAATCCAATATGAGTTCACCCCTACATGATATTGTTCCACTTATGTATTAATTTCAGATTTTTATTCTTTAATGTAAAACGTTTCCAAAAAAAATAATCAGAATTTTCATGTACAAGTTTCCGAAATAATTTCGGAATACTCACTGTGTAGTGTTCTTGTGTGGTTTTATTTTTATATAACTAAAACTTGTGTTTTCAGAAATCACCTTTTTTTAAAGGATAATTCACCTTCTTTTTTTTAAGAAATAACCTTTGTTGTTGAACAAAAAAGCATGAATTGTTTACTGTAAAAAAAAAAACATGAATTGTAAGTGCTTTTAATACACTGTTGTTTATCAAACACACACAAGCACTCTTCTTATGCTCAATATAAAACGTTTCCTGGAAGAAATAATCGGAAGGCATTGCGAGTTTTTCGGATAACAACTGGAAGGCTTTGGTGAAAAGGGATTCAGGGAACAAGATTCTAAAACACGATTTAATTAACGATTCTGGTAACCCACTAACCAGAAAACCTAACAATCCTCAATCAATGATTCCGGTAAACAATTAAGACTTACTGTTTGTAGAAGCAGCGAAATATTTTTCCAGAAAAATGAGTGAACGAACAAGTTTTTTTTTTTCCTTCAAAAAGGTGGGGGTGAAAAGTGAAAGGGGATTTTTTGTTTTATAGAAAGGGTAAATTTGGTAGTTTGTGTCAAATATTGCGGTGAAGGTATAAATGTAGGGGTGTGGGGTATAACTTCCTGTATATTATAATTCGAAAACTAAATCACTTGTTTTAACCAATCATTTAAGGGGGAAATAGAACATTACTCCTTCAAGGTTATTAGTCTACATTGTTTTTATTTTTTAAAATTTTAATGTATTATTATAAACTAGAATTAAAATAAGATGATATATATATCGAATTCTCTAAAATGCAATGTTAAATATCTAAATAAAGTTTAATTTCATTGATTTATTAGTTCATTAATTTATTTAAACATGAATCATATTATTTATTTAAACTTGTTCATATGAAATAGGTTTTTAAGTAAGCTAACAAACTATATAAGACTTTCGAAAGACCAGACTCAAACCTAAAAGTTAAGTTTATAACAGACTACAAACCAAACTTTGCCCTTCGATTTTTTTACAAGTCAGATTTATGTCTTGCAAAGTCTAACTCGACACAGGCTATTCCTACCCCTATATACCGTAAACAATCATGTCAAGTTGATTCGGTTGATAAAGAGTTGACTATCGTGACTTCAACTCTCGTTGCTAACGTGATGACTTCTTTAATGGATGATTTGTAAATACCTCTCTTGGAGATCATTGAGCCTTAAGGTCTGCATGTGTATTATAATTTTATAGTTTGTAAACTAAATGGGAGAGGTGTGAATCATTTAACTAGAAATAGAACATTACTCATTTGTTTGTTACTCAACTTATATACGGAAGGAGTCACTTCATGAGATAGTTTTAGTTTTCTATTAATTTTTTGAACTATTCAAGAACATTAGAATCTCTCAACAAAAAAAACACATTAGAAGTTCATTCGATATTGTAAAAATTATTGGCCTTGTCTTTCCATTCATTTTGCTTTGTTATATACAATGAGAGTTTGACTAGTGATTTCCTATACAATCATGACTTATCAAATTACAATCATTGATATTCTAAATATGGAGATATGCACATAATAATCTGATACACCCCCTAAGACATGATAGGAGGTTCACGAATGTTGAGAGTTGAGACTATCACTAAAATCATGAAAGAGTTGCAACGGAAGTCCTTTGGTGAAGATGTCAACATTTTGATAACGTGATGAAACCTATAATACTCTTACTTGGCTGCAAGAAACTTTTTCCCGCACAAAATGTATATTCATCTTGATATGTTTGGTGTGTTGATGTTGAACTGGGTCACCGAAAGGTACACTGCACTCACGTTATCACAAATAGACAAAAGTAGCTGTCATAACTGGACAATGTAGCCGTCATAACTTTAATCATCATAGATTAGATCTTTCAAATTTTAGATTCAGATGATCTATATTTCTTCCTGGTTGGGTTTTGACTTTAGCCCCATCCTTAAAAAAAGTGAAGTATAATTTTCCTTAAAAAAAAGTGAAGTCTAATTATCAATGAAAACAAGACAAGGATGACATATGTTTTACTTCATACTCAATTGCAATGCTCAAATTCAAAACATGTAACCTAAACATGTTATTCAATTTTGACAGGTTTTATTTTTATATTTTATATATATTTTTATCTTGAATGTATACTAAGCTCTCTTGTTTGGGTTAACAATAAAAATAGTTTTTAAAAAGAACCATATTTGTTTGTCCAAGATACAGTAGGTAAACTTGTCACACAAGAAAAACAAAATAGAGTAGGTGAAGAAAAGGTTTTGGAGAGAAGATTTGGAATAGTCTTGTTGCAGAAGGTTTAGGAGGAAAAAAAATAATAGTTGAGAGGTGCAAGCAGTTTAACTCAAGCCGTATTGTCATTCGTGAGGATTCGCGAGGAATATTCTCGCGACACATAGTATTACTGTATATAAAAAATGAAATTGGAGGGAGTGTTAAACTTTAAACAAAGGAGAATATGGAAGAAGTAACTATAAAAGCTATACTTTATTATCTTCCTTTCAGCTGAATGTGACATAAAATCATATTACATATATGTATATATCATAACAGGACCAAATGTCCGATCGTACATGACAAAATTTGCGTAACCAAAATTGAAGGGAACCCTGTGTTCATCCCTTGTCGAGGGAGTATAAACATTCTATGTCTAAAGAATAAAGGGTATAAGCACTTAGCAGTATTCAGAAACACTTCATATTCCAAGGCCATCCAGTGCAATTTGGCTGTCACACAATAACTTCAATTTCTGCACATTATTACACGGCATCAGGAGAATCAATTCTGCTATATATTTGCTTCAGTTTGATAAATATTTTAGCTTATAAATAAAAACTGATAAAAGAAACTAAAAAAATATCAGCAGCTACTTCAATCAAACTCTTCTTTCTACCCAAAAATCTCTGCCTATCAGGATTTACATGGCATTGTTCTCATAGGTCTAAATTACGGTTTGCAACAACAATTGCGGTCATAATATAATTTTTTTAGAGGTTTTAGTCTTGGATAGTAAAGATATAGAAGTCAACGATACAGTTGACTGACTTACTTGCAGCTCAAGCAACTAGCTTAAGAGTGATTAGTTACACTATAGTGCACGATAGCTTACTGTAGCTTATTGTATACTAGCACTTTGTCTATAAATACTTGCCGAAATCATTAATTCATCAATGAGAAAATTCATCTTCGTTCATCTTTTAACATTCTTAATACGTAGCATTAGCATTGCAACTGCAATTGCAGCCGTATCGGCCACATTTGCAGGAGAAAAGAAAAAAAAAACTCTTCAAAACACAATAGTATAATGTGTAAAAGTAGAATCGCCATAGTAGTTCAAATGAATGTAATTAATCATGTTAATTGGGCCATACCAATTTCCTGGCAGTGTAAAAGGCAATCATTTAAGATGGATTGTTCATGAGGTGTCATCTCAATGGTAAAAGTTTGACTTTGTAACCTCAAGGGACGGAGTTCAAATCCCATAAGGTCATTAATAACAATTTCCACTTCCGCGGTTTAAAAAAAATCGTTTAAGATGGATCTAATTGAAAAGAAAGAAAAATTAAATAGCATAGAACAATGTAGAAGATGATCAACTAATAGAATCAGGACATTGTTCATATAAATGTTTGAATTATGAGAGTTATGTACTGTTCCTTGGGAGGAAATTGCAAAAAATGATGGGAGTTATTACCGTAAGATACATAGGAGGATCATCCATGGAAGTAGTGCCTAGGATTACTTCTCTTTTTAGTTTTGTTGTCAGTTTATGACAAACACGTAGCTGAAAATAAAAGTAATAATATCATAAGATGGGACTACAATTGCAACATCCTGAATATGGATGCAGAAGTACTTTATCAAATTTTACCTCAGATCGAGTAGCCCCGCCAATAATAAACACAAAGATCCGCTTTCCCATCTTCTTGAAATCAGAAGTCACGTTCTTTAATGTGGAGTCACTAAAGAAGATTGGAAAAGCTATTAGTTCAGGGCTAAAACTGTATCCGTTTGAAAGCATATTTCATTTATGTTAAAGAAGCAAAGTTGTGTTTAGGTAATAGTTCATGTCACCTTGAATATCCATCGTCAGAAGCACGAGACTTAGCCCAGTTGGCTGTTCGCCTAGATCTTATTGAATTAGGAGCGGTAGTCGGTGCTTGAGCAGTCTGAGTGCGTGTGCTGCTTCGAGCAGAGTTTCCTCTGGAAGCAGGAACTGGTTCATTTTTACATGCATAGTCGCTCTTTGGCAAATCACCCTTATTGAGATTTTCAATGACCTCCTGATAAAGGCAACACTATCTATGATTTACATTCATCATATACAATAATAACAGTATTCATTCATGCTATAATTAAACAACAATATTTCTTATGCAATTTCCTTAGCATGTTTAAATCAGATTCTTCTCATACAATTCCACAGCAAAAACTATTCTCATTAGGTATGGTTCATAATTTCATGATGACTTTGCATATGTTTACCGCCACTTAGCCCAATTAACCTAATACAATTTCATGTAGAGGAAAGATCTATTGGATCGCAAGTGTGACACACTGAACAAGTTAACTAATTTTGGGTTGAGCCTAACACAACCCCACGAAACTGGCTTGTGAGGTGAGGACTGTCTCTACTTATAAACACTTGTTCAAGCCATATCAGTTCCACTATGGGACTCTTAACAGTCAAAAAACTATATAATTTGTAACTTCTAAAATCTTATTAAATTAAACATGTAAATTACGAAAGATCCGGCATCTTTACTAAGCAAGGATAGGCAGATCAACCATCTTGCAAATGTCATTTACATTTTTTGCATTGTGAGAGCCAATGACTGGAAATGTCTTATTGTGGACTAACATTGCAGTATTTTTTTTTTTGAAGAGAGAAAATCACAATTTTTCCTGTACAAGGATCCACTATGTTTGGTTATTGAACCCCTATGTTATATTAGAAGAAATTGGTTTCTTTCTCTTCCTAATATTCATAAAATTTGAGAGAGAACTCAAATCCAAAGATAGCATTTTCACATGCAATAAATTTGGAAAATAAAGACTTGCATGATATTTAGTCGTACCTCTATAACGGGATAAAATCGAAATAGTGACCATGTTTCTTCCTCTTCGTCAGTATGATCTTTTCGTGCTGCTTGCGATGTCTATGCAAGAAAAAAAATTATAGTTAGTTTGATGCAAAATAAAGCATTCATACAAGGGCGTGAAATAGAATGTTTTGTAATACAATACCATACCACCCCCAGCTTTAAATATCTAAAATCCTTAATGAAAGGGAGTCCATAAATCATATACTTTTATTTTTCTTTCTTAAGTATATAAGTCCGTAGTTAACATATTTCCTCCTTTTGACTTCTATCAGCATGAAATGAATATATATGTTTACCTTCTGGTTACTGAACTTTAGCGAGAAACCACCAGTAGCAGCAGCTGCCTTCTTTTTGGTTGATCCCGCCAGCAGTTGCATATTACTGACAACTTTCATGTCATCGGGTGATAGTTTTGCCAACTAGTTAGATAAACAAAACCATCAATGATGCTTGCTTACGATAAATTCTTTTTGAGTTATAGTATTAATATTCGTTGATAGATGCTGAATGCCTAAAAGATCAGACTGGACCTCAGAAATCAAACATATCAAGTAAGGTAACAATCAACCTACATTGTCCCGTATCTCAGAAGTCACAACATCCAAATTTGCTTATGAGGAAACTACAGATAAAGCGATCCAAACCCATATATACAAAGATAATTTACAAATGTGACATGAATATCTAGCAATTCAGAGCTTAGCACAGTCGCAAAAGTTTAATTCAGTCAATTTTACCTACCAACCTTCTAAAGAATATAAATCTGATCAGAATTTGAGCATCTTTACTTATTTTTGAGTTAGGAAAAGAAAGAATATCAGACATATTTTCAAATCATAAACCTAATAAAGAAACATAATTAGTAGAATTTATAAAACGTTTTAAGATTTATAGGAGTTGGTATCGACCTGCATTAGCTTTACACCTTTATCACCCTCAAACTTTTCAGGGTAGACAGTTGCATAGATCATCAACAGCCGCAACTTATATTCAGGAGACATATTCTGCACATGGAAAAATATTTTATACGGAAATTGTACATATTGTGTTGAGATGTATATTATATTGCTTAATCAGACATATGGATTCAGTACAAGACCTGCTTTGTTCTTAAAAAGTTAATAACGTCCTTGGCTGCAGCATCCCCAAAAACAAGATCTTGCTCCAACTGTCCAAGCTCTCGAAGGTCGTTTTCTCTGATGATTGTGTTGATCTTTCCGGCTATCTACTTTGAATTAATCATGCAGAGTGGTCAGAATCGACATACGTTTCATTTGTTTTGTTAGGACCCTTATTAGCTTATAAGAGTTGTATGTTACAGATGTTTGCTACTCTTAGCGAGCACGACTTATAAAAAATTATGCAATTTCTGTCCTCTTACATTCCATTGTCATTATTCTTATTTCTTAAGCTGCAATCAAATATCTTCCTCGATAACTATAAAGAAAAAAAATTAAAAGGTAACAGAATCAAGATGGAAAAACTCAATCACCTCTACATGGAGTGAAATCTTTTCCACTTGCTCAGTGTATTGGGGCAAAGCTTGAACCATTTTTTGCAAGTCTCGTGTAGATAATTCACTACCATCTCTGCAAAGTATCAAATTTATAGGTCAAAAAAGTGTTTATCCCACTGTAAAGAAGTGCATTGATCACCATTTTTGTTTAGAAAAATCTCAACAAAACAGTAACCTGTGTGGAGAAAGCTTGAGACGGACGATAAATCTTTCCTTTCGTATGTAATTAATCTTAGTATAGTTTCCAATTTTCACTCTACGGGTAATTAGTTAGGTTCGGGTTCAATCTATTTACATTAATCAGAGAAATTCGAACGTGAGTATTCTTGTTAGAAGAATACTAATTTTATGTAAAGCATGGCTAAGGGTGCCAGTGAGTACCTTCCGCTTTGATGGATTTGTGCTGCTTTGTTCTTTGATACAAAGTTGGTAAACTTGTCATGCAATCTTTCACTGGCCTGGAATTTAAGTTGGTAAAAGAGCATTGAGATTTGATTCAAGACAAATAAAATGATTGCAGATAAAGAGTGAATAAGACGTACATCTGCTATATGTGAATGGCGAAGCTCAAGCCAGACTGCATCATGTTCTTCTAGAAGGACCTCCTTTTTCTCAGGTGAACCCCCTGTTTTGCTGGCAACCTAAAGTGATTGCTAATTCAATCAAGAGTGGCAAATTGTGAAAAACTTGTCTACAAGATAAGTGGAGGAAAGAAGAGCCTCATACCTCATGTATATATTTGTTTCCATCCATATCCAACAAATCGTGGATCATAGCATCATAGGTCCATTCATGAATTACAGGAGCAACCTGTAGTGCAGATTCATCGGTTATCAAAAGCGAGATATAACATGAAAGATTCACAGTGAAAAGAAATATTTTTAACCTGATCAATGGATCTATCAACAATGATCAGGTCGCATGTTTCACTCTGTGGAAAGTTGGGAATGGTAGATTTATATTTGGAAACCATGTCCCAAACCGCATCAGCAAGCTTGGTAGGAACTAGTTGACGACTTGCTGTTGGGTCCGACTCGTCACTTTCCTTTGCCGAACGATACCACACATTCGGTAACTCCTAATGAGATAGAGATATTAAGATAACATCTTTCCGAATATAGAACAAAGTATATCACATTAAAATATGCAAAAGGAAAATTGGAGAAAAGGAATACATGACACAATGTAAACAATACTCCCTCCGGTCTCGAATATACGCAAAATAAAGTCAAACAAAGTTGATATATCTAGTTGAACTTTTTAACTAGATACATCAACTTTGTTTGAATTTTTTTTTTTTGCTTATATTTGAGACCAGAGTGGTACGACTTTAACCATCTATTTGTCTCTTTAAATTGGGCAAGAAAAGCAGTCCATTAAAACCTTGATCCGAGTTAAAATTACAAATATAAAACATGAGGTGAAGAAGCAGTGAAGTAATACCTTTAACGAAGCAAAAACTGTAGCCATTCGAATTGCCATATTATTCAAGCAGGTATTGAATCTACGAATGTTATCAGCATTGCCATAAAGTTCTTGCAGAGCTGTTTCTTGATCAGTGATAAACCCCTAGACAATATATATTTCAGAACACAAATCAATGTTTTCTCTCATTCAAACATTTTGTAAAAAGCTCAAGGTGATTCTTAGCTTAAAAATATATACAAAAACAAGTGTAACCATACTTGAAGCAGAGTAGCTGGTTAATACAATGGCGTTTATAAAAGATGGATAGTTAATTTTCGATATCACTTCAGTGATATCCAAGGGTTTTAGGAGAAACATGTGCTCAGAGTTTTATTTTTGGTAAAAGAATGTGCGACAATTCTTTTACCACCAGCTAGAAACCAAATTGCATGATTGGCTAAGGTCATTAAGGAATCAATGCTTTCTCACTTATTCAACCCATCTAATTATTGTTCAAAAGAAACCTTTGATTCTTTCTGTTCATCAGTTCTGTACAAAACTAAGTAAAGATAATCATAACATGATAAAAGCTAAAAAAGATATTTTTCATACAGGAAAAAACAAGAACAAAAGCAGTCATTAGCTGTTTATCGCTAGCTCAAACAATATAATAATGTTGGGCACCAGAAGAGCAGAAATAATGTATTCTATGACTTTATTGTTCAAATATCCATAGTTCTGTATTTTTTATTAAGTTGTTAAAAGTATTATATAATGCTCATGTCATGTCAATTATGAACTTTGAAAAGTTAAAAGGCAATAAAACCTTGGGATCATATGACAAAGTCATGCTTATAGAATGTCCTCTCGTAAATCAATAAACTCATCCAGATAGTCTTTTCCAGAAACATGAATACATTGCAAGAAGCATGAAATAGTTTTATCATTATATACCTGGCTATCTATTGGAAAGTATTCCAAATTCATCTGCAAAATAAAGCCAAAAGTAATTTCAGTCAAAAACAATTTGACAATGATCCCTTGCTCATAAATACTAGATAGAAGATTAAAACAAATCCCGACCTCTCTCAATGCACCTATGCGAGGTAAGACACTTGTATCACACTTGATGTGGTTTATAAGTTCCTTGGGGATTGGTGAACTGAAAAATACATATGCTCTAAAAAGTAGCATAGGAACAATGGACCAATCCAAAAAAGAAAAAAAGAAGAAACAATCAGTTTGATCCCAAACGTATAAAAGATGAAACAACACAATATTTGTGACAATCAAAAGCCTAGGCATACTTCTTGTATAGGGGCTCCCTTCCAGACATATCAGACAAGAACATGACCACACTGCATGCTAGCAAAAGATATGTTTAATATGGATAAAGTGTACAGGCGAAAAAAGGGAAGGAAAAAAAAACAAAAAAAATCAGTTGAAGATATACTTCTTGATGTTTTATTTTTATATCAATCGTTGAAATTAAAATGGAAATTTCTAATTAAGAAATGAAATTACTTCTCTTTTGAAGGCTGGATGAAATAAACAGCATCCAATGATGGTAATGGTTGCCTTCTACGGAAAAGGTCTTCAACCACTGCAATTAGAAGTCTTGCATCAAATTTTTAACAGCATAAGCACAAAACTTGTAATGCCGAAATGTTAGCTCATTGAATATCAAGAGAAAATGTAAAACATCTCATTTATGGCCAATATTCAAAGATAAAATTAACTACCATCATGTGTAACATGATAATATAGGTAAATGAATGAGAAATATTGTTACAAATGATAATTTGTTTTTCTCTGGACATTTACAATAGCACACAGTCAGAGCAGATGGATTCTAAAAAAGAAATGCAGATAAATAAATAAACTAGAAAAGCCATATCCTTTTAGAGTTCTTACAAGAAACTTCTTGGTCTGTAATATCTGCCATTTTACATGAATGTGACATAACTTTCACCGTAACTTTGTCCATTATGAGCACCTATGAGAATCAGAAAAAATCGACAAACATCATCTGTCATTGCCAACTTGAATGAACTAAAGATGAAATACAAAGGTAAACCACATTTGAGAAGCCCAAAACATCCATACAAAATCCACACCTTCCATGCTTTCGAATCCCTCGATTTTGCTGATCTAAGCATTTCATATAATAATCCTATGAACATACAACCATGAAAAAATTAGGAAACAAGTCAAAAAGGCGAAAGCAATGCATTCATTTGGAAGTGCTTATGAAGATAAATCATGTCTATAAGCTCTTTTCAGCTTAATTTCATAAGTTTACCATAATAGATCATACATTACTTATGTGCGGCCATTCTTTTCATTCACTATTCCGTTGTAAAAGCAACTTATACATAAGTATTAGTACAATACAACAACCAAAAAGGTCAAAAAGGCCTCCTTAACTGGATTTTGTCTTCTATTTTGAACTAAGCGTAGGTTTGGTTGATCGCTGGGCAACCACCATCACGAGTTTAGAACTCTTTACGCGGATTTTTAAAAGCTCTGATGTATAGCTTCACGTCTACCGTGATTTTGGTGTTTTCCAAATGCATACTATAAGAGAGCACCAAAACACATTCTGAAAATTCGAAGCTATAAAATCTCATTTCTTTTGCTACATTCTATTATCAGAGAAACATATAGGTTCATTTTGTAGAATATCAAACGTATTAAAACTTAATAAAGGATGAGGGAAAAAAAATATGAATATTCACAACAACTTTATGAATTCTTTTTAGTCAATTGACATATTCCAAAAGTTAATTTCTTAACCAATTGAAATAGTGATGGAGAACCGGAATATTCATTCTCCAGTGGAGGTGTTTCAATCTATGAAGTGCCAGACACCGAACACGACACTCTTACACACATAGATACCAGTAATAATTTTAAAAATAAATAAATAATTGAATGTAACTACAATGTAGTGGTGTCGGCCTCCAACAACCGAACACACATTCAATCTGGAGTATCGGTTTTGACATGAACTATTTTTGTCATATCTCATCAAATGTGGGACCCTTAACACACACCCTCTCACCCAAGAGCGGACATTTGGAGCGTGATGCAGTGGTCCAATACCAGGCGGCTCAATGGATTGACATAGACTCAGATAACATCTTAGAATTTAGATTGGCCTAACTCAACCTTACAACCTTACAAACCGACTTTTAAGATGAAGATTACCCCACTTATAAACACATTTCACCTCTCATCGAACGTAAAACTCTTAACATGCTGCTTAGAATCTCAACATAATTGAACCTTTAGAGCCACATGAACGCTTGCATGTACATTTTTTTTCTCATTTTTCTATAAAAAAACCATGTTTCTCTAGAAATAAAAGGAAAACGAGGGAAAAAAAAAGAGAGAAAAGGATCTTACTATCACGGCTGATATGGCGAAAAGGCCTATAATCCGATCCACCACCGCCATAAGAGAATTCAGAATCCGATAGCGACATTGTTGTTGTTGTTGCTGCAACAATTGAAGATTTGAGAATGGAAAATGGAGAGAGAAAAACGTTGGAAGATTTGAGGGAAGAAAAAAGAGTTTGAGAGAAAGTCGTTAATATTTTGCATGTCTGAGGACGTGTAATTTAGAACTAAACTTTCGGTTACGGTTTATGCTCTCCATGTCAAACACATTTCCCTTTTATATTACCTTCTAAACGATATCGTTTTCTTGCACAAACTTCCATTTTCGCCACATTGTCATTATAACTAGTGAGGCACGAACCTGTTATTTTTATCGCGTATGAATTATTTATGAAATATGGATTAAAATTATTTTGATTTTGATTAAAATCAAAAGTGTAGTTAATATGTAACCAAAAAAAAAGTTGTAGATAATAGATATTTTGCAATTTTATATTGTAATAAAATATACTTATCTTTTTCAATGATATCAACAATATAAAAAAATATAATATAAAGGTCAGGCAAGAACCATGTGCTCTCTTTATATATACGGGGGCATACTCTCACATACAAAAGTCATTATCACGTGATATGCCCCTTATATATATATATATATATATATATATATATATATATATATATATATATATATATAGTAAAATCAAACTCTATGCAAAGGAGTTAATTTTCTTTCGATTTAACAATGCCTACTAGAAACACATGGCAACGTAGAAAGAACGATGGATGAACCTCACTTAGATTAATACATTTTCTCTTTTCACGCACTTGTGCCCTTGTCTTTCTTTATCAATTTTTTCTTTTCTTTTTTACATTATTCAAAAGCCTAGATGTGTCTTTGATTCATGGCTAAACACATGTTAGTTTAAACCTATCAACTTATAACCTTCTCAAGGATCTAACTCAAGTACTAGATTTGATCTATTAAATTTATTTGTTGGACTGAAACATTTTTAATCAACAAATTGGCACGTTCAGTTGGACATTAGTTTGAGATAGTTTGTGTCAAATTTTAGTTATTAGAAACATATACCAAAAAAAATGTATAACATGTCAAGTCTTAGATTGATCCATTTAGTATCATGTTTTCAACACTTTTCAAAGCATTGTTAACGTTACTGCATGGTAATCATGACTTAATACATTTAATGTACTTAACTATGCTATTAACAAAGTAAGGGTAAAATTGAAAAGGACGAGTTTTTTTTAGGGCCAATAGATCCCTTTTATTTGAGTGAATTTTGGTTTACCATGTAATTATTATTATTATTATTATTTTTAGATTCTCCTTTATTGTTTCAAGATTTTTTGATTTTATACCTTCAAACAGTTGACTGTGTGCAACGTCTTATTATATATATTTTTTTAGATTATCCTTTATAGTTTCAAGATTTTTTGATTTTATACCGTCAAGCAGTTGACTCTGTGCAACGTCTTACGTGACATGCTGAGTTTGCTAATTAATTTTGGTTTTTTATATTTTTTTCAACCGGAACAAAACAATTATTTAAAAAAAAAATTGATAGCGGCCATGAAACTCAAACCCATATAAACGCAGCAGCAACAACACAGTAAATTCTAGTTATACTTTTGCGCTCTTTATAACCCATGAAAATGTAGCACCAAACAACACAACAAATTCTTAGGTTCCCTCAATAATTTCACTGATCAAAGCTTCTAAAGTAAATTAGTGAAGTTAACGAACTTCAATTGGAACTTAACCAAAAAAACATAGATCAGTGAAATTAAACTCAGCACTTGAAAAACAGATCGATTGAGATCCGAAAATTAAACTCTCAAATTCGACTTCAGATCCAATCCGATTGTTGCTAGCAAGGCATCACGTGTGCGCCTTCGTAAAATAACAACTTTTTGCTGTTTTTCTCCTACGGATTTGAGTAAAAAACGTGGTCTTTCAACCCAAACCCACTTGAAAATCAGCTTATAAATACAACTCATTTCATTCATAATTATTCGCTAGGAGCTTTAAGATAGCAGTCACTCCTCAACCTTAGTCTCTAGGATATGTTTTATTATTTTGTAATTTTGTCTTTAGTTACCATGAGTAACTAAACCCTAATCGGGTAGGGTTCAAAGATGAACCTCTATTTGTTTGTTGGATCTTTTTAATTCAAGTCTTTTATTCAGCTATTTTATAATTTCTATTTAAATTTTTTATGCAAAAGTCTTTATGCTATCATTGGAACTAGGGAGTGTGGCATACCTTGGGACAGTGCCTAAACCTAGAAATACGGTTGCCCGTTTGTAGAACTACTAACATAAGAGAAAATATGTGATGAACTTCTTAAATTCATAGACAAAGTTGCAGCCTTTAGATACAATTTAGGAATCTCAATTCTTTTATGTATCAATTACCTCTAAGAGAGTAAGACCCCACTCTAATATTTTGTACATTGGCCTACTTAACCTTGTAGGATTGACGACCATGCATCCTTTAGTGTTGTGTATGACCATAGAGTGATCAACAAGTGAAACTTGATGGCTGGAGGGACATACTACCCACGAACTCATCACTTAGATATAATCTTTGTCTTATTACGGATTCTTGACTTGTCTTTAATCCAATGAGTAAATAGATGGGACTCGAAGAATCATAACCGTCACTAACATTCTGCAGTCAAATCAGGTTACTAACTCAGTACTATTGCTTTGCACAATCAAATAAAACTTGCAAACTCCCTTCTAATTTATCACTTTATTTACTTTATTGATTTTACTTTCTATTTTAAATAAGTACTGCTAGTTGTCGAGTTGAAACGACTATACCTGTGTGGAGACGATTTTACTTACTACTTTATTACTTGAGAACGATTTAATACACTTCCCAAAATTGCCGTCACTATCTTTTTCAAAGTTTCAAGGGAAAATCAACTTCTCACCGATGAAAGAATAATAAAGCCTTCTTTATTTTATGTTTTTCCAGTTATAATGTTCAGGGGCTGACAAAGTGGAGAAGAGCATTACAAAAACAAAAATAAAAATGTGAAAAGATGTAAAAGTATATAAAGGTATAACAAAAGTGGAGAAGAAAATTGGAGACACGAGAGAGATAGAAGGAGAACAAAAAAGAGATTTGAGAGAAAGGGGAAGAAGAGAAGAGAGATGTAGATATACAAAAGAAATGAGAATCGAGTGAAATGTCATGATGTGGGGAGCTAAAAGCTCACTAAATAGTCCATCAAAGTCTATTAAAATCTCAGTTTTTAAATAATTATTTAAAGTTAGAGATTTTTTGAATACCATAAGAGTGGAGAAAAATGGATTTTAATCAACTCTCCAATTTTTAAAACCGGATTTTAATCACTTGGGTCATGGAGGAGGCATTGCTTCAGATTTTAACCCAGTTTTTAGCCATTTTAATCACTTGATATCGGGGAGCAATGCCCCGACAACAATGGCTTCTCCATCAAGTTCCCAGTTAATGTATTGTCACCAGTATGATCCATAGTCAGTTCATTATGGTTGCCAATGTCTGATTTAGATGATAGATTCGTTTGCGCACTCTGTGTGTTCAAAACCTGAGAGATGATAAGTTAGTGGTTAATAGTGAATAAACCATCAATTTAATCCGTAAATAGTTTCTCGTACTAATTTAGTATCTGACTAATATAAATATATTACGTAGTTTAAAAACTATTTGGCAAAAAATTGTTCTAGCCAGAAATATAATTTTTTTAATCCATAAAGACATTCCCTCAATTATCATTCCCTTTTTTATTTTTAAAGAAAATAAACACTAACTTGATGAAATAATAATAAATAAGCGATTATTTATTACATTTTTATAGTTTAGAGATAAAAAAGAAGAGGCAGTGGTAATTTAGGAACCAAATTTAGGGCTCTCCACTTCTCGTTACTTTTAAAGTCAAGATTTTTAACCTGGCAGGGAGCAAACTCACCATTGAATCACTCATGTTTAGCCATTCCGGTCATATGTTGTCAGTGGCGTAGCCAGGATCTTTGATCAGGGAGTTCAGACATTTTAACGTTTTTTTTTGTGGTGTCCGGGGTTCGAACTCTGGACCTTACATATACTATGTATTGTCCTTACCAACTGACCTAAGCTCACGGGGATAGGCATTTTAACTTCATTAAAGATACCAAAGGTCTATGTAATTTTTTTTCTTTTAATTTTATCATTTATTTAAACCACTAAATTTATAAACTTGTCATTTTTTCCAATCAAATAACTAATTTCAATATTTATCACATGAAAGTTTGAATATGAAAATGAATATCATAAACAATAAGCAATCAGTGATCATAGTTTTTTGAGTCAAAGTGATTATAGTTATAGTCTCTTGAGGTGGAACAGGGAAAAGAAAAAAAAAAGG
>Ga0228711_1001896_pt1 | contig 31482 bp, 13 predicted proteins | sample MedpolnodulmetaG_2_FD_177996 | JGI IMG/M metagenome (GOLD analysis project Ga0228711, IMG submission 177996) | Root nodule microbial communities from Medicago polymorpha collected in Santa Monica, California, United States - brown nodules | ecosystem: Host-associated > Plants > Roots > Nodule... | reverse complement strand
TTTGTCAAAGAATTTATTTTTCTTAATTTGTAGTGTTTATTGGAATTTGGAACTCACACAATCACTTCTCAATCAATTTGCGTTACAATCTCTTGCTTTTATTTCTCTGTGACGTTGATGGACATGACATGATATATGTGAATGATATGTGTTTATGATTTTAATTTCCTGCTGCTGACTAAGTGCATGTTTGAAGCTACACTTTGAAGCTTCAACAAAATCGCGGTGCCACCGTAATTTTGTCAAACCCATCAATGATTATAAACATACAATAACAAATGGTACTTAGCTACATATGTCTTGTTTATCGTGTATCTTATTATCATTCTTATTTGGCAGGAGTTATTACAAATGTACAAATGCTGGTTGCCCCGTTAGGAAACACGTGGAGAGAGCATCACATGATCCGAAAGCTGTAATTACAACATATGAAGGCAAACACAATCATGATGTACCTGCCGCAAGGAGTAGTAGCCATGACATGGCAGGACATGCAACTTCATTTCGACAGACAAGGATAAAATTGGAAGAAAATGATACTATTAGTCTTGACCTTGGGATGGGAATTAGCTCCACGGCTGGAAATAGATCGAATGGGCAAGGGAAAATGCTGCTATCCGAATTTGGGAATAGCAGTCAAACTCACACAAGCAATTCCAATTTCAAGTTTGTTCATAATACTACCTCAGCTCCGGTATACTACGGTGTTCTAAATAACGGTTCAAATCCGTTTGGTTCTAGAGAAAATAGAAGTGATGGTTCGTCTCTAAACCATTCCGCTTATCCTTGCTCACAAACCATGGGAAGAATACTAATGGGGCCATGAAATTTACTATTACAGTACTAAATAAAAGTAAAAATTATGAGTAGCATTTGGTTGTTTTTTGGCGGCGGGTATATAGCTTCAAAGGTAAAAAAAAATCTCATTTTCTGTAAGGAAATGTAGATAGTTCTTGTATGTTTATATCACTATCACTATCACTATTTGAGAGCTGCTGTATAGTAGTAGTATTGATAGTGGCTCCAGGTTGACTTTCAATCTAATTGTTGTTTGTAATTGTATAATTATAATTATCATCATCATCATTATTATTATATCCAAATTCTTCTGTATAAATTATGAAGCTGATATAAAAACTACTACTACAGAAATCTTGTAAAAGTGGCTGAATGAAACTATTGTTTGTTCACAATTTCACCTTTGGTTAATTATCTCGGTTCTCAGTCCCCACTGCATTGATTTCCCCAGTGATTGATGGCTTGTTTTTGGCTATAGTGAAATTGGATAGACTGCATGTGACATACCATCAACTTTTGCCTGTTGGATTTTCTCAACTATATTTGTCTCTTACACTAGGTGTTGATGTAAAACTTTTGTATAATGTCATTTTCCAATGCTTTGGTCATTACACTATACACATATTCTGATATTTGATTACCTTTTTTGTACAATTCAAGGTTAAAAGGAGTGTGAAAGTTCTCAGGAACAAAGTAAGAAATTAAAAATACCAATATTTTCTGAAAAATGTATTTATTGTTATGAAAATATGACTGTAAATAGTTGGATGTCATGTGTACACTTCTCTCTTATCCTCATTTCCACAATGACTGTAAATAATTGGATGTCATTTGTACACTTCTTTCTTATCCTCATTTCCACAAGTGACAACTGAAATCCCTACAGGAGGTAGCAGCAAAATAGATAGACACTGGACCGCTGCCTTAAGAATGGACAAATTGTACTGTGTTTGTTGTTTCTAGAAAACAAAACAGATAACGGAGATTTTTTGGATATTCCTAGTACATTTACATTATAACATTATTACTGCTAATGATTAATCTTAACTACAACACTTATACACGTTTTTGGGTGAGATACCTTAGATTTAGAATGAATATATACCTTTCATTAATCCATGACCAAATTGGAATTTGCATATTGTGTACTACTGTGTTGTACTTGGAAAAATTGTTGGGTTGCATGGTTGAACTTGAATAGTGTTGGATTTGTCCGTTGGCTTTATCTTTTTGAAGTGTTCTGACATTTTCACGTTGGTCTTTAATTGCATTGCAAGTAAAGCACAACTTTTTTTAATTGCTATTTTTGTCTTTGCTATCAAAAAAGACAGGACTGAAGAACAATGCAGCCACGTCGTCATGCCATATTTATTCACATGAGAACAATGTATCACCCCTTCATCCTTTCCAAGCCCCATGAGCCACCCATGTGCTATTCCATTTGTAAAACTCGGACATATACACTAGACACGACATTGATACTAATACACGTTAACATCATTAATTATTTAAGAAAATAACATAATTAAATGTAATCATATTCATCAATGAAGAAAGTACCTTATTTGCTTTATTTACTACATGAAATGTGAATGTTGATAAAGTAAATGTCGAGCCATTAAGAAATGCTAATTATCAAATGACTCTCCAAATTACTATCAACTTATTTTATCTAACTATGAATCATCTCAGTAAATAAGTATTGATTTTATAAACTTTGATTAGTTAGGCATGTAAAAATCAAAATAGACATCGTGAATACATTTGAGTCACAGAAATAGGGTCCCAAATGGACAAAGAAATATAAATGAATACGGACAGCCCTTCCTTTCTCAAGCATTCTAGACGGAGATAAAAAAGACAGAATATGCCCAAAAAAAAAAGAAAAAGGAAAAAGAGATAAAATACATTTTTGTCCCTTTATTATTTATTATGTGACCTTTGTGCAAAGTTAGGCCAACCCTCTTGCATACAATTTCTTATCTTCTTCGTGTACTTTCTCTTTTCAAATTATAAGTCACTTTGAATATTTTACTATGTAAATAAATAAATGTATTTAGTTTTATATAGATAAAAGAAATTATGAGTTACTTTATAAAAGTATTTTATCGGCATGAGGAATTAATAGTGTACAGAATTTTGGGTGTAAATCGGGTATCCTCCACGCACAACTGCAGAGACTAATTCCTCGAGCATTGTGTGACCCAAATGCGACGGCACACTCTCTTAAGAGTTTTAATAGTCTAGAGAATTTAATAGAAAGAATCATAAGAATTGGTCATGAGGAGGGGTAGAAACTCGAAATCTCACATTGAGTTTTGAGTAATCTAGAATTGGACACAATATCTTCACCAAATGGTTTTAAAAATAAGTTGTAAGTATTGCTTATCTTATATGTCGTTAACATCCATTTTTTCATCCGATGCGAGATTTTACCCACACTTATATACCTATAAGAGGTAGATTTAGGAAGAGGCTAATGTTACACTTTACTGTTTGTACAACTCATTTTTTGTCACTGAGAAAATCTTGCACATTACAGGACTAAGACAGCAAATCATTTCGTACATGAAGACACCCTTTTGTCTGCTTTAAATGTTTCATTCCACATGAGTACACACACATACAAACACACACAAATTAAGAGGAAGAAATGCAAGCCTTATGGTTGTCTTTGAAAGACAATGTCAAATGTGGAAACAAACTCACTGATGTAATAAGGCAGGCACCAAAATTTGGCAAAGGGAGTAGCTATGTTCTACAAAAGGAGAATAAAATGAACAAAGAAGATGAAGATAATGCCCCTCTCATGGAAATTACAGCTAGGCTAGTTTTTTCCAAGCCAAACAACACACAGGCTCGGCTTTTCGGTAAAGTGATTGTTGCTTCTTTTAAAGTACGTTATTATTAATTGAAGTGATATTAATGACCGTTTAAAACCATGTCTAAGAAGATTTAAATCATGTCCGAGAAGTTATGTAGTCAAGTTCTTACTACTGACCTCCTTTGGAAAGAGTTTGTTGTTCCTATATGCATGAACACAATATAACACATAATGTAGCAAACTATTTCAGAAGATACTAATTAGAGCAGTTCATGTGCAGTATCAAACTTGTTTCCATGGGTTTAACAAAGTCTCTGCTGCCTTAGATGTCAAGTTTTTGATGTCGCTGCCGCGATTGTTTCTCCTCCGTCATTATTTATTAGCACTTTTCACATTTATTACATATATCGGAAAAAAAAACTTAACAGTATAATTAAGGTGTGCATTTAGTGTATGACTATTACTAAATTGTACTTTGTGTATAACTTATAATCTTTTATCATTTTATTTACTATTTATTTTTATGTAGGAAGTAACTACTAATTAGTTCCTCCACATTGTTAAATTTTGGCAGAGCTTGGTATTGGAGACCCATCAAGAAAAATTGTTGAGATGATATTTCAGAAAGCATGGATGAACACCGCAAAGCCACTGAGGAAGGTTAGAACAGTTCTAAGGGTGAGATACTCAGAAGAAGTTCTTGAAAGATTTGAGAAATATAGAGAAAAAGTGAAGACACAGTATCCAAGGCATCCAAGAAGCACAGTAGATGGAAATGAATTGTTGAGATTCTATGTCACAACAATGAGATGTTTCCAAGGGAAACCTATGAAGAAAGTTCATGATCTTTGTAAAGATCCATCGTGTCGATTTTGTCAAGTAATTCAATTCAATTTTGATGCGGAACACGCGGAGATTCTGTTGAATACATGTGAGAAAGATTTGAGTAACAGAAAAAGTGTCAATGCAAGAGTGAAGAATGTGAAAAGAGTTTTAATAGTTTGCAGGATAATTGCTGGAACTTCAGTGAATGAAGTTGATGGTAACTATGAAGAATGTTCTGAGTGTGACTCAACTAGGCTAGGAGAAATGCAATTTAGCTTAGAAAGATTTGTAGTGAAAAATCCTAGTTCTATTCTTCCTTGTTTTGTCATAATTTTCAACTGACATGTTTTGTAGGTAAATTGTCACTATTCGTTTTTATCTTTGGTGAAGTGCATCCATATTTGAGAATGTACAATCCTCCTTGAATTTTTTAACACAAAGGGCCTGTTTGGATTTATTTATTTGAACTTATGTACTACCATAAGTACTTGTGAGACTCTTTAGGAGAGCTTATGACACATGTATAAGTTGTTTTCACCTTATTTCTTTAAGGACTCCAAGATAGCTTATGAAAACAACTTTTAACTCATATGAAAACTGTTCGACTTTATTTTATCTTTGATTAAAAAAAAAGCTTTTACATAAGCACTTATGCTATAAGCATTCAATTAATCTGTTTTGCCAAACAACACACGAATCTAGTATGCTTTATATTAAATTATGAAATTATTCTACCAAGTTAAGCATACATCTACTAGAAGAAATTATTCTAGGAAAGAAGTTAAGGATAATACATATATAGAGTCTTACATTACAAAATGAACCAGTTGTCATTTGAGTATCACCTCCAAGCACTAGAGGTAATAAGAGGTTGATTCATCCAACCAAGATAAAGAGCACCATCTTTCTCTTGTAGAGTATAATGTCCTTGGTAATTTTCTAGAAGATTTTGTATTGAACAATTAATATAAGAGCTTAATGGATATGGTACGAATCCAGCCGTTGTGAAACATGATCTCCACTTCTTCAGAACCTCGTGACGTTCAACTCTTTCTGCGCCTTCACATGCTACTAAATTGACCACTTCGCGAGCCAAGCAATGCTGTTCTACATTAATCCTTTCTCTGTGCTCCCTTGGCAAAGCAACATCAATTGATTCAAAAACTGCGAAGTAGTAGTTCATTGTCTCGACAAAACGTGCAAAGAAAGGAAGCTCGTTGGTATTTGATTCTTGCTCAACAAGAGTCACTACCTTAGGAGACAAACATTTTGCCAATCTCACCAATCGATCGCGATGATTCTTACCATCATGTACGTTTTCATCCGGTACATGGTGCAGCATCATGGCAAAATTCACCGCAATAGCTTCACCGCGACGAAGTTCAAGGTCTTCAAGTCTCACCTCAGAAGGACTAGCCCCAATAGCATGAAACTCAAATGCTACATTATATGACTGCGCAAGTTTTGACAACCTTTCTCCAACAATACCAAGTCCTCCTCCCCTAGCATGAGCTGAAGTTGAGTCATCAAAACCGGTTATTCTGATCTTCGGCGGTCCTCCAGGTTTTCCAGCAAGTGCTTGGATTAGACTCATCCACTGAATTCCCTGATTAATTTGAAAATCAATTATATGAATTTCACTTTCATCTTTCAAGGCTTCAGCAATTACACCATTTGCTGACATATATCCAAATTTGAGGTAAGGACAAATTTCATAAAGCACATGCATGTGTGAGAGTAGTTCTTTACTAGTAGCAGTTATAGGCTCTTTGCATTTCAAGGATTTGTATATTATGCTTCCTGAAGAAGCAATTCTTGCAACAAGAGCTTCCAACATGTATGCTCCTAACCTTTGGATTGGATTTCCCGAAACCGAAACCATTTTCGACAATTCTGACATTAACCATTCAGCTGTTTCCATATCATTTTCTGATATTGCTTTTGCACAAGTAAAAAGAATTTCTTTCAAATCCCCTTTAGATATCATCTCAATCATTTTGTTCCACTTTTCCGCCTCTACCAAAAGTGGATCAGATTCTTGTTGAATTATTACAGTATCATTATATATGTCTAGCATATCTGCAGCATCTTGTCCTAGCATAGCATTTTCAAGCTCTCTTATCTTGTGCCACAAGTCATCTTGGTTATGTGTCAAGCAAGATTCGTTCTCTAAAGAATCATTGATGATTTCAAGAGAGTTTTGTGACGTGAACGTGTAAGATTTTGACTGTAGCTTCGAGACCGGACTATTGTTAGAAGATTCAAGGGTTTGTTCTAAAGCTTGAAATGAAGGGTAGGTTGAATGGCTACCGTTATCAGAAGATGAGTAGTTTTCGAGATTCTCATTTTGCAGGAAGCAATATGAGTCTAGATTTTGTATAGGCTCGATGCTGAACATGCTAGAATCATATGACATTTTGTGATTAACAGAAGTTTGCATTGAAAAGTATCTGTTTCTTTGAATGCAGTGTTTTTCTGATATTAAAAACCTTTAAACTTTTCTGATTGCTCGATTTGTTCCGGAAATAAATGTGGTAGCTTCTACTTTTTAAACTGTGCAATCATCTTAATCCAATTTCTGAAGTATTCTGCAGAAGGGGTTGCACAGAAATTAAAACAACAAAGATAGATAACTAAAGCGGCAATTCACCATAGCTATAGTCCTATAACAAAGATACAGTCTCAGTTCTTATAGGAAGCTTGTAGCTATGAAGCACAAACACGCACGGACACCAAACTGACACTGACACATCGAGACTAGTAATAATTTGAGAAAATAAAATAACTGAATATAAAACAAGAGTCAGTGTCATGTCGAACAATGACACGTGTCGGGGTGCTACATAGGCTTTTAATGTGAAAATGTTGACTAAAATTGGTATAAGGTGAATAGTTAAGGTTTATTGGATTATTATATTACTCAATTAAAAGATTTAAAGATGCAAGAAGATTATATTGAAGTGTAATCAGCCATGTTGAAACATGAAAAGCAATCATTCACTAATCACGATCTGTAATTTTCATAATCTACATGTGCATAATATTAGTTCTTTGAACATAACATAACAGAAACTTTTATCATTAAATTCTCTGCTTTAGTTTTTCACTTTCTTCCACATGTTATTGTTCATGCTTTTTAATCTGATCTAATGAAAAAATGTAAATTGGTTCAGACAAATCAAACCAAATAACAAATTTTGGAAAACCAACTACTACTAAAAGCAAATCCTTTTCTTTTTCCTTTTTTGCTTTAATTTTTCTTCATGAAAAAAGTAAAAAAAGAAAGAGTTGTTCATAAATGAAAAGCTCTCAATATTCAATAATACTATAGTGATCCACTGAATATATTCCCCTTAGAAAATTAAAAACAAATTCAATTGATAAAAAGCTCATTAAACACCAGAAGGGGTTGAAATCTGGAAAACATTTAAAAGTTTCAGCTTTCATTAGCAATAATTGCCTTACAATAGTTTTTTTTTTCTTTCTTTCTTCCAGATCAAGATATATAACAAGCAAAAACACCAAATAAAATCACTTGCTTTCACACCAAGCAAACAAGATCAGTTCAATAGTTTCAGAGAGTCTCACCTTAAATAAAATGGAAACTATATATGATTTGAACTGTAGCAGTACTGACCAAGCTTCCTTGCAACCAAAAAAGTAATTAGAACTTTGCATTCATATGCAGCTAGCTACTACATAGAAGTTTTGTTTATATGATACGATTCAAAGTTGTAGGATAAGTCCAAATAAAAAGTGGTTGTGTGATACTTTTTTAATAGGATCTTTAGCCAAGCAATATGAACACGTCCGTTTGTTTTTTTATTAGACAATATTTCCTCACATGTCCATTTTTAATATAAAAGATAAGTAATGTATATAATCTTCAGAATGCATGATGCCAAATGCATGACGACATAGCATTAATTAAGAAGTTAAAAAGGTAAGAACAAATCCCAATTATGCTTCTTAATGATTCGTATGATTTAAATTAAACATTGTTATCTCAAATTATTGTTTAAGTAAAGCATTAACAACCACCAAATATTTTCTAGAAACTATTCCCACCGGTCTCAAATATAAAAAAGATTCATTTTTTAGATTCATTAAATAGTTAATGTATCTGGTCTACATTGTAAAACAGATATATTAATTATTCAATGAACTTAAAAAAGGAATATTTTCTTATATTTGAGACCGGATAGAATATGTCACAATGTTCTATCATAAAATATATTTTGATACAATTTATTAATCATCAAAACCTTTTTAATAATTTCTCTAATAATTTTTTTAGGTTTTCCTCTAACTCTAGTGATTTGACTGTCCCCACTTGTTATATTCTTCTTACTAAGACTATTTTTTATCATGTTTTCTTCTTTGCAACTCTCTCTAATATTTTTATTTCAAATCTCGTCTCATCTAGTCTTACCATACATCGAAGCAACATCATTATTTCCACTAAGTTTATTTTATTTTTGTAAAGTACATTTTCTAAAATTTACTTTGGGATTTGGGGAATTTTTTTTTAGTTTTTAATTAAATAGATCATACAATTATCAAAATTAGAAATACACAATTTATAAACAAGATTAATTTCACTATGTTTATTTTATTAATGCAGATTTTATTTTAGTTTGGTCAAAAGTCCGTATTATGCGGTGTTTGTTTGAAAAAGAATAATAAAGGCAAAAAGGATTTCGTCGGCAAAACGGTTGTCGTTTTAACACTGCCTCACGCGGTTGTCTCTTTTTCAAAACACGACAAAAATATTTAGACACATTTTAATACACTTATTTAATTTTCCCTCAAAAAAATACACTTATTTAATTTCATTGGGTCCAACTAAATTAAGAGCATTCGGTCAAAAAAAACTAAATTAAGAGCATATCTACTATGAGTTGAAATCCTCTCGATTTTTTACTATGGTAAAACTTAATTTAGTTTTTATCTTTGTTACTTGGCTCTCAATTTAACCTCAAATCATCAACCATATATCCCCAATTCTATATCGTGATTAACTTTGACTATTGACTTAAGATCAAAATGTCCGAATCACACACAAAAATGATCTCAATTGTCGATCTAGATCGGACGGTTGAGAGAACACAGTTACAACAAGGTATCAAATTCATGCTATGTAGCTTTGCATGTTTCGTAAGTACCATTGCAAACAAAAATGTTTGTATTGTTCCTCGAATGTTGAAAAGTGAAAACCCAATTTAAGTTTGACACCTACTCTCGTGTTTTAATTTCCACTTTGTGCGTGCCTTGAATAATGATGTCATAAATCGTTATATTGGATGACATGAATTTTTTGTCAGCCATGCGTCATTGATTTTCATTAATATATAGAGAGAGAGAAAAAAAATCTTGAAGCTATATTTTTTTTTGTCGAGTAAATCATTATATAAATGTATATTTTTTGAACACATACACGTATAGACGGTATGGAGTTACTCTTGTCTTGGAAAATTTAAGATTTAATTGTGAAAATTTTATGCAAGATTTACCAACAAATGAGTTGGAAAAATTACAGAACAATAGTCTAAACATGACCGCGTTGTAAAGTGAGAAAATTAAGCAACAAAGTTTCAATGCATAGAACATTTCAAGTCTAAAAATTGTGGATGCATAAAGCAACAAGGCATAATAATATATTTCGTTGGTTCTTAAAAGCAGCAAGGAATAATGATATATTTCAGAGTAAGAAATGTTCATGATAATATTTACGACATTATCAAGTAGTGGTATTAGTTGTTGATTAGCAAAGTAAAGTCTTATCTTACCACAAGATCCACATGTGGATAAACAAAGATGTATATACTCTACAAAGTCAAAAGCATATAAAGTTTATTGAATTAATGTTTGAAGATAAGTTGATAGTATGATTTTTATAAAAAGATGGCTTATGAAGAAGGATCGTAAGTAATTAACGAATTTTTCATGAATAATTTACCTTAAAACACGGTGAAACAGCAAATAATAAGCAACAAGTTATTGTTTGAACTCATAATATTTATGATCAAATCCATAATATACGAAATCACTAAATCAATGTAATATTTTATTTTTGGTCAAGTAGTCTATCGGTTAGAATTTCACCTTTATAAGGTGAATAAATAATGTGTACGGGGTTCAAACTCCGACCGATGCATATATTATAGTATAATGTTCCTATCAACTGAGTTAATCTCACGATACTTATGAAATCCAAGACTTTCTTTCTATTACTATGAGTAATTTGAAAATAAATGAGACCAGCATGATTGTTTTGCAATTCCATTGTTGGAATCACCAAAGAAATGCTAGATTTGACCATCATATCACATTTCTCAATTCACAAAGACAAAATATGATCTTTGATTAAAACATAACACACATGAAAGCCTGAGTCATGATTTAACTTCAACGAAGATGATGAGAGAATATGCAAGGGTGAAGGGAAGATAACATTGTTAAAAATTATCTGTACTCATGTCTGCACCCAAATAAATGAGATTGCTCTTTAAACACCTAATGATTGCTCACGAATACCTACCGATCACCAATTAACTACCATTTAATACTTTTTAAATCGGTTAATGCACTTTTTAAACCGGATTATATGATTTAAAAAGTGTGTCGCTAGGTGCCTAAATAACAACTTGACCCTTTAGCAAACAAAAAAGGGCCCAACTTTAAAGAATGGAAAGCCCAATTCTAATCGAAGAAAATTTAACGAACTAATATCTAATTGTTACATAATACAGATTCAACTAGTATTTTGAAAAAAAAATAATAGTATCATTAAGAGCATTTCCTTCAATAAAATAGTATCATAAAGAGCATGTTTGGTATATACTATCTCCGTCCCATAATAACTGAGTCATTTGTAAAAGAAAATATTGTCCTAAGAATATTGATCTATTTTACTTTTCAATACAACATTAATGACTTTTTTTCAATTATAACTCTAATTAATACTACTTTTACTACTTCCAATTCAATATATTTTACTTTACATTTATAATAAAGAAAAATGCACAGATACTTGACAAAGACACTCAAAACCATTGTCCTTTCTCTTTCATTTATACATTTTTCTTAATCTGTATGGAATTGTCAACTGACTCAGTTAAACTGAGATGGAGGAAGTACTATTTTTAGCAAATATAGCATTCATTCATTTTCCCCAATAAGGTGTATGATGTTCTGAATAATACTGTTTGCGGTTCGTATTGTTCGTTGCAACACACGTACTGGAATTTTAAACCGTTGTAGTATGATTGAACAATGTTATATAAGACATTAATTAGAGAAGAATCTTCTCCAAGTTTTCCAAAATTGCCAAATGCATATTATAGTTACGAAATACAAGTCTTCATTTGAAGTATTCACGTGTTTATACATATATCTATGGATAACATTTATAAAAAAAAAATTGTAATTTTTTTTTAACTAAAATTTGAAAACAAAAGTTCATTACATGTCTTTTTTTTTAGCAAAACATAATATCTTTATATTACCATAACAACAAAGATCTTTGACTCAACAAAAACATAAATAATGTTTGTTACATTTAATGTATAATAATCTCACATGAAAGATATTTATCTTATACCTGAATAATACAATGAATCATATTATTAAGGGTTAAATAAATTTTTGCTCTATGTAAAATTAGCAAATTTCGATCTTAGTTCCTATATAAAAATGAGCAAATTTTTGATCCCTAATAAACTTTTTATCCACGTTTTGACTTTAATCTTTAACGTTAGATTAATTATTAGTTGACACAGTGGATCCTTTAAAACAGATGGTGTAATGTGTACTAGGACACCAAATCCCTAATTTAAAATATTATCTTTAACAAATATTTATTTGTTTTAAAATATAAAAAAATGATGTGGTTTGAATAAATGGGTTAGAATAATAAAACCCTATAGACTACTAAAACCCTATTTGAATAATGGGTTTGAATAATAAAACCCTATAGGTAGTGCAGTGATTTCAGAGAAATTAACATTAATGAGAATGTTTCTACTTTGATTTGGTGCATTTGTGACCTAAAAAACATGAGTTCGCATGTTTAAATTAACCATACATGAAGTGAGTGTGAAGGAAACATATCATCTGATTGACTAGCTAACATTAGTTTATCTTTGGACTCCTTCTAAGTCAGAGCTTCAACATCTCCTTTTTGATGACATTTCTGTCGCTTGCTTGCCTCGAAATGTTCGATTAATCGCTTTGTTTTTTTTCTTTTTCTTGGGCTCTCCCCTCTTTTTGTACCAAAAAAATGTTGTGATTTCATAGAATTACTAGGAAATACTTCTTCCTGTCACATTTATAAACAAAAAAACTATTTTTTAGGTTTATTGAATACCTAATGTATCTGGTCTATAATATATATATATATATATATATATATATATATATATCAAATACATTAGATATTGACCAAACTTAAAAAATAGTTTTTTGCTTGTAAATGTGATCAGGAGGAGTAATATTCTGCTCAAAAAAATCGAAACAGGAAATCAGTTTATTATGTTAAACTAGGGGTGTCTGTTTGTTTCAACTTTAAAAAAAAAAATTATGTTAAAAGAATCTAGAGATTTTTTTTAGTGATTTAAAAAAAATATGAAGTTATTTTTGTTTGCCTACTACCAATAAAAAATTGATTTAAAAAATAAAAATGAGTTTTAATTTGTACATGTGTTACCTCATTGTTTTTGAAAAAAAATAGATTTTGAGAAAAGTTAATCCTAATAGTTTTTCATTATATGGTCAAAATATATTGTTTTGATAAAATGATTTTTCTAAAAATCCTAAACAAACATTTAAAAATTGAAAAAAGTGATTTTTTCTTTTAAGAAATAGATTATTCTTTAAAAAAAATCTGTAACAAACAGGAACTAGTTGTCTTTCCTGGAGCGGAAATGTTAAGAGTTTTCACGCGAAGCAACAAGTGCAAGTGTATTGGTATCAAGCTTCAAAAGCACCGACTTTTGAGATTGATTAACACAAACTCAAACTAATCGTTTTTTGTGATTTTTTTGTTTCTTAAAAAAACGAATTTTTCTTGAGAATGAGAAGAAACGAGGACAACACTTGGATGACATTGTGGTTGGTGAAATTGGTAACATTAACGATATTAGTTAACTACAATGTCACAAATGACTTTCTTTTTTCTCTTTTACATGATTTTTTTTGTTTTTTTATACACTTATGACATTGTGGTTGACCAATATCACCCAAATACTACACCAAAACTAGACAGCCACGTGAAGTGTGCAACGAATGTGAAGGCAAAGTGAAGTAATGCAAGGAACGAAAAATTGTAGGGTCGTTATGATTTTTATTTATACAATTTACTTTATTTTATATTTTTTGATTGATATATTTACCATTGATTTAATTCAATGGGCAGAATAAAGCTGTATAGAGTGGAGTAGAGAATCATAATGATATTTGAACGACCATAATTTTTAAGACAAATATTTTTTGGATAGTAAAACAATAGAGAAGAAGAAAAAGAATAATAACACAATAAGAATGTAAAAGAATTATTTCAAGAGTTATAGTCATACCACTGCAAGATCCAGGTAGATGTATAATCTTTAAAGTCAATGCAACAAAAACAATCATCAATTGTTGCGAAGACTAATATGGATTTCATCACATATTTAGCTGCACGTTCTAGTATAGGTGGCCGGCACTGATTTAATTTAAGTAAAAAATTTAGGTTTGTTTACTTTTTATATTATTTTTATTTTTATCTTCACATTAATCGAGTATAGGACAATCCTAATCAAATGATTGAGTTTAAGTATGAAATGCTGGGATTGGAAGTGTACTTAGTGTTATGGATTTATGGTGTAGTGCCTCTTCCTTTTTGGCATACCTTAGCATCATGACTAGCTTTGTGGTGGTTTTGCTTATTGTTGGTGAGTGCTCCGTCTATATACTCTGCATTTGTATTTCTTCCTTTTCTTGCTGCGTGTGGTACTGTTTCGAGTACTACTTGTCGTGAGTAATATTGACGGATTCATAAAAAAAAATGGTATGAACTTTTCGTCAGGATGAATCTTTCGGAAGAACCTTGATTTTTATTTTTGATTGGAATAAATTTTTATCAAACTTTACGTACCTTCCGACCAAAATCCGAATTACTATAACCCTCTTCTCCTACGAATCGGCAGGTTAACAGCAAAAAATAAGAAAATATTCTTTAGAAAGGCTAAATACTTTAATTTTCAATACAATGGATAGAAACATATTCATCTCTTGTTATTATGGCATCAAAACATCCAGAGAAGGTACCTTGGGAGCTGAAAAACAGTTGGAGTAACTCAATGGTTTTGTTTAGGGAAATGAATTGTATGGTGTCTCATATCTTTAGAGAAGGTAATCAAGTGGCTGATGAACTTGCTAATCATGCTGTAACTATACCCTCTTTAACTATTTGGCCTGATGTTCCTTTGTTCATTAGGGATAGTTTTTTACGCAACAAGTCTGGCTTGCCAGTATTTATAATTTGTAACTAGGGCTTGGAGTTTTGGCCTAGTCCCCTCCTTTTGCTGTTACTACCTTTCTCTTTTTATATATATTTTGGGGTTTGGTTAGCTCTCTGCTACCACCCTTTGGTTTAAAATATATATATATATATAAAAGTTTTTATAAAAATTTATCCTTTTAATTTTAAGGTCTTCAAAGACCGCTCTAGGGATGTTTATTAACATTAATTTTAAGGATTTTGATAACCAATTTTCTAAGAACACTCCTTAACGATTCCAAATTATCAGAAATATTTATTTATTTAAGGTCTTTAAAAATCCTCCATAATATCTTAATTAACATTTCTTTTTTTAAAATGTATTCTTTGGAATTTACTTTTCACCTCTCTATAACAAAATATTCATGACATGAACCTTTCGTTGTCGTATTAGAAATTTAAAATAATCATAAATGTAAAAACGGAAAATGTTTTGAGAAAGTAACCTTACATGAATAATAACGTGGCCATTAGAACTTTGAAGAATCATTGTCATTATACATCATCTGGATCACCTAGCTTTTTGAGAGGATCTGGATTACCTAACTTGAAAAGAAACCATTCTAATGACGTTGGTATTTATAGAATAATTTTTTTACTTCGTCCTCTAAAAAAAAAATATACTTACTTGATGCGGCAAAAAAAAAAGGAAAAACAAATATTTTTCTCAATGTTATTTATTATATCTTGTTAATAATAGTTATCTCTTTATACAAAGGATAATGCTAGATAGTGTGAAGCAATGATTTGTGAAATTAAACTAATGTGTTGGTAAGATTTTGTCCACTTGGTTTTACATGATTATTTGACCAACCGCTGCATACAAAAAATGACAGTTATTTTCAGCCAGGAGAGAATTTAAGTGGCTAAGAGGTATTTCGCAATCCTCGTGGTAAAATCTCCCTCGAGATTTAGCACTATCCATCTATAAATTAGAATTCAAATGGTGAACAAAACCTAAACTATTAGTGTGGATGTCCTGGTTGGAATTTAAACCACAACTCTTTCATTTATATAAATTTTCAATAATTATTGTAATTTCATTTATCTAAAAAACCTTAAAAATGGATTTTAATTTTTTTTAGGCTTAATAGCAGTTTTAACCCCCTAACTTTCTGAAAGTTGCGATTTTGGCCCCCTAAGAAAAAAAACTACAAAACCGCCCTCTAAGTTTTGCACCTGCGGCAGTTTTGGCCCCCAAAGCCAATTTTGACCCGGTCTACGCTGACGTGGCACCCTAAGTGAGGTGCCACGTGTTATTTTTTTAATTTATTTTTGGCCTTGGGGGGCCAAAACTGCTACAGTTGCAAAACTTAAGAGGCGGTTTTGTAGTTTTTTTCCTTAGGAGGCCAAAATCGCAAATTCGTGAAAGTTAGGGGGCGAAAACTGCTATTAAGCCTTTTTTTTTTACGAATGTGCATCTTTACGTTAATATTGTATTAATTTTATGAACAATAATGATATATGTATACCTCTAAAAATAAATAATGAATATGTATTTTTAATTTTTTCAACATCTCATTTTCGATCGATCTCTCATCTCATCACATCATTAATCACTAATAAATCACATCTATCACACTATTTTTTCTATTTTTTTTCCTTTCAAGGTATTATTTAGATGTACGGTGTTCATGAAATATTTTTCTACTTTTATATTAGTATTGGATTTATATCAATTAACACGTTACACGTCTTCATTGACTTGAAAATGAAGATGATTATATAATGAGTCTTTGGCACAAATACCTTCATCTAGACTTTCTTGTTTTGTTCCTATAATCATGGAGCTTTACATCCCTTTTTCTTGTATTATCGTCATGGTCTCCTTTCTTTTCCTCTTGATGTTATTCAAAATAGTTAAAAGACGTTCCACTATCAATTTACCACCAGGACCTTGGACACTGCCCCTCATAGGAAACATGCATCAAATTATCAACAACTCACTTCCCCACCACTGCTTCAAAAATTTGGCAGAGAAATATGGACCTCTAATGCACTTAAAACTAGGAGAGGTATCATACATAATAGTTAGTTCACCAGAAATGGCCAAAGAGATTATGAAAACACATGACCTTACCTTTAGTGATAGGCCAAACCTTCTTTTGGCCACAATACTTACTTACAATAATACAGATATTGCATTCTCTATGTATGGAGAACACTGGAGACAACTTCGAAAGCTATGTGTTATAGAGCTATTAAGTACAAAGCGTGTCCAATCATTTAGGTCCATAAGAGAAGAAGAAGTGTCAAATCTTGTTAAATCAATATCTGCAAGTGAAGGATCAGTTGTTAATCTCACTCAGAAGATTTTGTCAACGACATATGGGATAACAGCGCGTGCAGGTTTTGGGAAAAGGAACATACACCAAGAAGCGTTTAAATTAGCAATGGAGGAAGCATTGAGCCTGATGGGAGGATTTTGCATTGTTGATTTGTATCCATCTATTAAATTTCTACGATGGATGAGTAGGGCAACAAAGACCAAATTTGAAAAACTTCAGGGAGAGCTTGATATGATATTGCAGAACATCATCAATGATCACAGAAGCAATCACAGTAAAAAAAGCAAGGATGAAGACCTAATTGATGTTCTTCTCAAGATTCAACAGGAAAGTGAGCATTCACAACATCCCTTGACTGATGATAATTTGAAAGCAGTCATCCAGGTTAATCTACAACTAACCATGTTAATAATTTAATTTGCACAATTTAAAGATTTCCTGAGGAAGAAAACTAATATTATCTTGACTAATCATTGTATTTTGGAGAGAATATCAAAATTATAACTTATTTTTTAGCTGTGATGTATGGAAGGGTGTGGGTTAGATGATAAATTATGTTAATCCATTTACAGGACTTGTTCACTGGTGGTGGCGAAACATCATCAGGGGCTGTGTTATGGGCGATGTCTGAGATGGTAAAGAATCCAAAGGTGATGGAAGAAGCACAAGCTGAGGTAAGAAGAGTGTTTGATAGGAAGGGGTTTGTGGATGAGACAGATTTGCACCAATTGATATACTTAAAGTCTGTCATCAAAGAAACAATGAGGCTACATCCTACCGTACCATTGTTACTTCCAAGAGAAAGCAGGGAGAGATGCCAAATCAATGAGTATGAGATCCCGGCTAAGACAAGGGTCATGGTTAATGCTTGGGCAATTGGAAGAGATCCAAGATATTGGGTTGAAGCTGAGAATTTCAAACCTGAGAGGTTTGTTAATAGTCCAATTGATTTCAAAGGCACAGACTTCGAATACATACCTTTTGGTGCTGGAAGGAGGATGTGCCCAGGCATTGCCTTCGGCATACCCAACGTTGAGCTGCCTCTTGCTGAATTACTTTATCACTTTGATTGGAAGCTTCCCAATGGAGTGAAGAGTGAAGAACTTGATATGACTGAATCATTTGGGCTTACTGCAGGAAGAAAACATGACCTATGCTTAATTCCTATTACACGTCGTCCTTAATATTTGTATTGCCTAAGCAAACCTGTTCTGTGTTTACACTACTAAAAAAACAAAAATTAGTGAGGGATATTTAGTGAGGGAAAACGCGAAATCCCTCTCTAATTCCGTCACTAAATTTTGCGACTAAGGAATTTGTGAGGAATTTCATTTTTTCCGTCACTAATTTCCCTCACTAATTTTGCTTTTTCTAGCAGTGTTAATTTCCATATACTACTTTCAGTAATAATGTTTATGATGCTCCGAATAATGATTGTGGTTGGTAATAATTTGTTGTAAATATTTTTACTAGACGTCGTTTACACTTGCATATGATATTTGTGTTTGAATGAAACTGCAAACTGTTAAGTATAGTTGTATTATATTGTATAAGACATATTTAACTAGAGAGGAATCTTTCCCAAAATTGCCAAGGAAGAAATTCACCTGAAACAGATGACAGAAGAATTGTAGTTAATCAATTTTACACAAACGACTTACCTTAAAATATAGAGAAACAGTAAGGAAATACTAAGCAACAAGTTATTGTTACAACTTTATAATTTTTTTTTTTTTATATCTAATATTTATGATCATACTCATAATTTACAAAATTGCTAAATACACGATATAAAATTTTATGTAATAGTCTTCCTTTCAGTTCGTAATTCTAAAATAAGTGAGTATTTGAAAATAAAGTTAATGAGACCAGCGGGTGGTATTGTGTAATTCCATTGTTGGGATCACCAAGGAAATGCTAGAATTGACCATCATATCACATTTCTCGGTTCACAGAGGAAGAAAAAAGATCTGTGATACTCCATTTTCTTAAACATTTTGGGAAATATGTACGCAGGTGAAATATTAGTCTTGATAATGCACTTGTGATTTGCTTTGATAATAAGTATGATAGTCGCCTTTTGTATTACAATTACACATCATTGATATAGTGAGCGACAAAACTGCTAATGCGGGTAAAATTGTGAGAAGCATGCAAGTAAAATAATGAGGAGAATTTCGTCAAAAAGGTGAAATAGTGAGAAGAATTGTGTAAGGGTTCCTAAATCTAAATTTGAGAATGTTATAAATTGATAATTATAAATTTTTATTAAGTCAAAGGTCAAATTGATAGATCAAAACCCAATTAGATTTGGTGTTCTTATTGCATTGAAGAGAAAGAAAAAGATAGAAAAAGATTAAGTCCTAAGAATAAATGATCACTCTATGAGAGAGTACCAAATGAAGAGAGGAGAGATTTTCATCATTTTTCTTCATACCCTTCTTGCTAATCATTGCTCCCCTTGTATAGAAAATTAAGAGAATATTTTCTTGTTGGAATTATCCCTTAATAGTTGGATCAAATGACACATGTTCTTTTTCTCTAATCAATTGTTAATTCCACTTTAATGACTTGGCTCTAATTATATTTGGATCATAACAAATTGATTCTAACCTGTCACTTAAAAAATTATTCTAAAAATTGATTATAGTAAACAATTTCAATGGTCTAATATTTTATTATATTTATTGAGTAAACAAATTTTAATAGCGATTTTATGAATTATTTATTTTTAGAATTTATCGTAGAACCAAAAATACATATAAAAAACAATCATAATTTTTAGTGACAATTGCAATCGTGGGTAGAGGTCTTTTGGAATTACCTACGGTTGTCCGTGGGTAAAGGTTGAAAATATTTAATAAGCGGGAGATTTACCTAAGGACAGTGACAAATCCAAAAAATTTAATAAGCGAGGTCAATGTTTTTTTTTTTGAGGGAATAAGCAACGTCAATGTTATATCATAAAACTTATATAAAATTATATAAATGCGTAAGCGTGTAAAAATTATAGAAGTTATGTTTATAATTGCTCTAAAATGTTAATTTTTTTACTCCATTTCTAACCGAGTATTAAAATATAATCATGATTAATTATTTTTTTCAACCACCAACGTCAGGCACATAACCTTTTTCAACAAATATAATAGCACTTTAGAAAAGTTTATAATTTCTCTATAAGAATAGTTTAGAATATAATATAATAGTAGTTTTATAGTCTTGTTAACGATATGCTTTAAGAGAATTGGTTAAAGATTTTATAAAAGAAATTTTATCTTAAAAATAAGCATTATTTTTATGATATAATAATTACAACAACTTTTTATAAAAAAGTATTTATTTTGATTTCTTAACAACTCATTAGGATCCTTCTTAGTTTTGTAATTTTTTGTAGTGTTATGAATGGACTATGGAAAAACAATAATACTATATAAGTTGGGTTAAACTACATAAATATCTAATTTTAGGTTAAAACTACAATAAGCAAGTGGAGGCAAGCGACCCCATTGTCCCCACATTGAATATGTCCCTGCCTATAGATTTGGGACTTATAGTGACAATTTTTGCATGTCACGAAAAGTCAAATTTCTTGTATTGTGTATGTAAAAAAATTGGGAAAAATCAGGTGTCGCTATTGCCACACTATGTCTAGAGGTGGATCCACCTCTAGGCAGATTTCTCTTTAGGAACCTCATAGATACCTCAACTTATCCCAAATACATCCAACCACAATTAACTACGTTTCAGGAGCTTTTTAAATCGGTTAAATTGACTTAAAAAATAATTTACCTGATTTAAAAAGTGTCGAACAACTATTAACCATCATTTTGCAGTGAATGGTAGTTGATTGCCGCTTAATAAGTGCCTCTGAGAAATTTCTAGGTGGTTAAAGAGGAATCCTCTTATTTTTCTTAATTGAAATAGAATTTTTCTCTTTCCTCTGCGCAAAACACTCGCGCCCTGCAGCCGTGCCTAAAATGTCCATGCGCTAGTTAAGTAACGCAAGTGTTAAACTCTGTGTTACTTAACTCACACAACGTGCTGTTTTAAACAAGGTAGAACACCTCATTTCATCATTTGTCATTTAAAATCTAAAAAAATCTCAAAAATCTCTCTCAAATCACCCAAATCCAAAATTTCTTCAAGTTCAGATCAAACAACACTCCAATAACAAATAAGTTTTCATAATCAAACACCATTAACCTTTTTAAGTTTATATGTAAGATTTTTTTCTCTTAAATTAGAAATTTTTATATTTAGGGTTTGTTTAAATTTTGGTTTTTTTGGCAAGAAATCATACAATGTTTACATAAAAATGACTTGTGTTGCTTAAATGTTTGCATGTTTATGTTGTAGTTTTAAGTTTTAGAAGTTTTTTTTAGATTTAGGGTTTGTTTAAATTTTGATTTTGCTCGCAAGAAATGATACAATGTTACATGTAAATGACTTATATTGCTTAATTATTTAGATGTCTGCATGTTGATGTTGTAGTTATGAGTTTTAGGATTTATGTATAATTTGCACTCCAAGTGTTTGATTAAATGTTTGAATGAGTTTTTCATTGATTATTTTTAATTTCTTATTGTGTAGATTTGGAACAATGACCGGGTGGATCGACGTTCATGCACAATTCAACGACGGAGAACCTCAGAGGTTGAAAGTTCGATGCCTTGGTGTAACGTTAAGAGGTCTCAAGGATGAACTGAATGAATTCAACCAAGGAGTCAACCCCGGAGACACAAGGAGGGTGGAATACGTTCGGTATAAACGTCCAACCCTCAACGAGGGAAGAGTATCATTCAGTTGGGTGGAATTAACGAACGACGAAAACGTGACGAGCATGTTTTTGGGAGCACAGTATGTTCCAGTGGATCGATATGCGGGTAACGTTGTCGAGATCAATTGAAGATATTATCAACAGTCTGATTCCGCCAGAAGATTGTGATTAGGTAGGGGATGCACCTTCCAACTACAACAATTGTCTTCCTCTGAATGGGGTAATTCAAACTTGTTAATTGACAGTTCTCAAGCATTCACCCGGAAGTGTTATTGTTTCATTCAAAAGATTAAATTTCTGTTAGTTTGGTTTAGATGAAGGTATTGAAGTGTCAAGGACTGGACCTCATTCTTTTGGCACTTGAATATCATCATCTAAACCAAACTAACAAGAATTTAATCTTTTGAATGAAACAATAAAACTTCCGGATGAATGCTTGATAGCAGTTGTTTAACAAGTTTGAATTTACTCCATTCAGAGGTAAGATAATTGTTGTAGTTGCAAGGTGCATTTTCGAACGTAATGTAATGTAATTATACTACATATTTTGGAACTTTATGTAATGTAATGTAACTTTTATTCGAATTTATTTAATACGCAATTTTTATTCGAATTCATGCTGAGTTTAATTAGTCTTTTTCGAATTTACGCAATTTTTATTCGAATTCACGCTGAGTTTAATTAGTCTTTATTCGAATTTATTTAATACACAATTTTTATTCGAATTCACGCTGAGTTTAATTAGTCTTTATTCGAATTTATTTAATACGCAATTTTTATTCGAATTCACCCTGAGTTTAATTAGTCTTTATTCGAATTTATTTAATACGCAATTTTTATTCGAATCACGCTGAGTTTAAGTGGTCGTTTTCAAAAAAAAATAATTCTTTAATACACAATTTATATTCGAATTTATTTATTTCATATACAATCTTAAAATAAATGCAAATAAAAACAAAAATAAAAGAACACAAGTAATAAATATAAAATCTCATTTTATTAATATAATTCTTATTACATTTACAATGGGGTAAAACTAAATCTGCGGAAAAAAAAACCCACCAGAAAACCTACCTTCCTGGAGTAAAACTAAAAAAAACCACCAGAAAACCCAGCTTCCGGTGGTAAAACTAAAAGAAATTCACAAGAAAACCAGCTTTCCCGGGATAAAACTAAATTTGCACATTTAGTTTTACCCATTCTGGTTCTTTTTCCCAAGAAAGTTGCTCACTACTCATCATTTTATCACAAGAATTGGCCTATTTCTCTTTTTTCACCAAAATAAAGAAGGAAAAAAAAAGGAAAAGAAGGAGATTCATAGGGGGAGGGATTGAGGAGAAGTGAGAATGTGAGATGGTGTGAGAAAATGGAGAAGTTTAGAGGTGTATTTATAGGGGGATATTGTAACATAGGTTATATCTACCATAAATATAGTCAAAAAACGTGAAAAAACTTAACAAAAACGTGCAAAACCAATTAAATTGCATTGAATACCGTCCAAAAAACTTTTGTTCATGAGCTCAGACCACCAGCCAACGTGCGTGAGTTAACTCGTGCACATGCCAGTGGTGCGTGACTTAAGTCACGCAGAACATATAAGGTGCGTTAGTTAAGTCACGCAGTGTGACTTAACTAACACATGGGCATTATTGTTTTTTGAGCTGGGTGCGAGCGAAAAGTGCAGGGAGAAGAGCAGAATTCATTGAAATAACTTGGCCTTTTATTTTCTCACCATAATCTCTTCTCACTCGCCCTACTATGTTCAAAAAAATACCCTTATTTAAATTATATAATTCGAAATATACTTATATATAAGTAACAATCAGAGTTGTTTCTATTTAAGCAGTTGTGAATTTTGCTTTTAAAAAGAACCAAAATATTTGTCAAATAAAATACAAAAATATAAATATAGTGTCCCAAAAATGTTTGTAATAGATAATAATCGTTGTAAATATTTTTACTAGATGTCGTTTACATTAGTGTATGATATTTGTGACACACGTAATATTTGAGTTTAAATGACATTGTAAACTTTGAAGTATAAACATGTACTGTATTACATCAACTAGAGAGGAATAAGGAAGGAATCCACCTGAAACAAATGGCATATGATTATGAAGAAGGATTGTAAGTAATCGATTTGAATAATGTACCTAGAAAAGTAGAGAAATTATCAAGCAATAATAAGCAACAAGTTATTGTTACAATTAATATTAATGATTATAGTCATAATAATTTACTAAATGTCTAAATTCATATAATAGTTATGAAATCCAAGTCACCCTCTCTTGGTGGTTTCATAGTAAATGAGGGTTTGAAAGCAAATCGCATTTTTCAGTTCGGAAACAAAAAAAGAAGGGATATTTCATGTCTTTTTTTTTCTTGATATTTTAAGATTGTCAATTTAACATTGGATCGTCAAAACAACATATGCTAAAGCTTTTGGATCATTTTGCACGTTTACTTCAGCAGGGTTTAATTTGGAGGATTAAGATATATTTTTCTCTCTTGGTTTTCTATGTAAGATTAGGTAAAGATGCAAGTTAGATGCATTTTAACTTCTTACTAAAAGTTTTCAATTGGTTGTGTACTCTAAAATTTCTTCTGAATTTATTTACATGGTTGTACTTAAACTTACATTTTTGCAAGTGTGTATATTTACACTTCGTTTTTTAGGGGTCAAACAAAGGATTAGAAAACTAGGTGGGTGAACTTTGATTTGAATGAACTCATTTGTTTGCTCGATCAATTGACTTGTGTGTGCATGACTAACTTGGTTCTCAGCATATGTAATACAGTTTGGGAAATAAAGTAGGTGAATACTTTTATATCCATGTAGTTTGATTCGGCATGTACTCTCATTCATTCATTCAATATTATGTCATCTTTTTATATTATATTATTTTAAAATAAATTTAAATTTGAAAAGAATTTCGCCTACATAGTACCAAATATTCAATCAAACTCCAAATTAACCAAGAATTTACCAATATTTTATTTTCGATCATAAAATACTAAAATCCTGTCATTTGTTCATTTGATCGCCAACGTTTGTTTCATGGTTTAACTCGAAGAAACACAATAAGTATGGTTGATCCGTCAGGGCTCGAGATCTACTATCTGTGTAAGGAGGTAATGACTTTGAGTTGGCGACCTTCGGTCTGTGGCTTTCTTCTTATCAAGAGGAGGTGACATACATACAAATACTTCAACTATCAGGTAAAAATGTGCGAATTTATGAGGTGTTTGTCAGACAATTTTTCAGAAGAGCTTTTCAAAATAAGATTTTAACACAATTCACAACACCCCAATTTCTCGTGTTTTTCACAATATTCACAGAACTTATGAAAAAACGAAAAAGAGCCATGTGCCTGGCGTTTCTATTATTTAATCAACCAAGAGCGATGTACATAAAGTTTAAAAACCCAGTTGACTAATTTTGTTTGGCTAGTCCTCGATTGGCGAGGGTTTTATGGTTATAAAATGTCTGACATTAATATTATAAAATCTTAAAGGTTCCTCATCAACCAATCCTTAAGAAAGAAACATTAAAACAACAATTAAAATATACATTTTTTTTTTGGTAAATACAACTAATATGGTAAAACTTTACAAAAAACATTTGATCTGATGAGATGCAGATGCAAAACTCTCAATTCTACACTTCTTTGAAATTAATGTGTGTGAGTGTGAATTTTATTGTTTTAAAACATAGCCTTAACCTAAGCATTTTGAAAAGAAAAAGAGAAAAAAGACATATTTTGAACCCTATCAATTTAATATTAAATATATTATTTTAGGATCAGTTCGTCTAAAAGAAACAACTTATTTTAGAGTGTAAAAGGAGTAATATAAATCGTTAATTAACAAATTAAAGGTATATACTATAAGCATATCATAATAAATTATGAGTTTGTCATAGTAACAACACTAGATTTTTTCACTTTACACTTTATTCACTTTACAGGATCCTTGAAGACGATGATAAAACGAGATAGACGATGATGATAATGAACAAATGATTTTTTTGTTTTGTTGTGAAAGCATGTATGAAGATGATTAAGTTGAAGAAGAGGAGCAGGGAAGATAACGAATAAAGATAAACTAAATTAGATGTTGATGATGCATTATATTAGATTAATAGACATGCATGATCTCACGGTCGCATTTTTGAAAAAAAGATCAAACAGGATAATATTAAAAAATTAATGAAGTATTTGGTGGACCATCTACACTGTTGACACACCTTAGACATTGAGATTGAAAGTTAAAGAAAAATAACTAATTTGACTCACTGAAATAACGTTAAAGATCCAAAACCTAACACCAATTAATTAGAGGACTAAAATAAAAACTATGAATAAGTCAAGGGAACGAGTATACTTACAAATTGCATTATTATGACCCACATTAAACCTGCTATGATCAAGAAAAAGGTCTAATAATATATTTTGATCGCAATAGGTTAATACAAATACAAAATCTTTATAATTGGAAGTACGAGTCAGCCTCAAATTGATAGTATCAATTTAATAAGCCAAGCAACTCAATGATTACAAAATAATTATCAATATGATGATGGATGCTGCTAGCGTTCCACAGTTTTTATTTTTTATTTTTTTATGTACATAATAATTTTCAAATTTTATTCCTCTAAAAAAAAAAAACCAAATTTTATGTCATGTTGATAATTTTATAAATTTTTTAAAATATAGTTAATTTTATATAAGAACGAAAAATTGTGTATTATATTTAACAAAATTATCCTTCATTAATGTAAAAACGTATATGCATATTTTTTGATTTTTTCTAGATTACCTTTGAAGATTGGTGGGTAATTTACCTATCAACCAATGAAAATGAGTAAGTTATTGGTGGGATCAAGATATTCATGAATACCACCTAAAAAGATGAATGTTCATTGGTTAAGGTAAATTACCCATCATTCTTTCATCTTTCATGGCTACCTAGTTGTCACATATAACAAAAAAATATTATTCTTATAGTTGATGCAAGGAAAAAATATTATATTTTTGGTTGTATTCTGGTTTAGATCATGTATCTCTATGTTAATATTTATTAATCTTGTTTAGCATTATTATTAGTATTGAAACTGCAGATGATCACGTTAGTCTTTTGCACAACCATCTTTCTTGGCATTTCTTTTCTTCCTCCTAGGTCAAAGCTATCTCATGGAGCTTCACAACCATCTTTCTAATATTACCTTCATTTCCTTCTTTATCTTCCTCTTGGTGTTATTCAAAATAGTCAAAATATGGAGTTGTAACAGTTCCAAGGTTAATTTGCCACCAGGACCATGGAAACTACCCCTCATAGGAAACTTACATCAGATTATCAGCAGATCATTGCCCCATCATCGCTTCAAATTTTTGGCAGATAAATATGGACCCTTGATGTACCTGAAATTAGGAGAGGTACCATATGTAATAGTTAGTTCACCAGAAATTGCCAAAGAGATTATGAAAACACATGATCTCAACTTTAGTGGTAGGCCAAACCTTCTTTTGTCTACGATATTTAGTTACGATGCTACTGATGTTATATTCTCTATATATGGAGAACGGTGGAGGCAACTACGAAAGATATGTGTTATAGAGCTATTAAGCGCAAAGCGTGTCCAATCATTTAGGTCCATAAGAGAAGATGAAGTGTCAAATCTTGTTAAATCAATAACTGCAAGTGAAGGATCAGTTGTTAATCTCACTCAGAAGATTTTGTCAACGACCTATGGGATAACAGCGCGAGCGGCTTTTGGGAAAAGGAGCAAACACCAAGAAGTGTTTAGATCAGCAATAGAGGAAGGAGTAAGTTTGTTGGGAGGCGTTTGTATTGTTGATTTGTTTCCTTCCATTAAATTGCTTCGATCCTTGAGTAGAGCGAAGACAAAAATGGAAAAACTTCACAGAGAGCTTGATATGACATTGCAAGACATCATCGACGATCACAAAAGCATTCACAAGGAAGAAAGCAATGATGAAGATCTAGTAGATGTTCTTCTCAAGATTCAACAGGAAAATTATCACTCAGAACATCCTTTAACTGATGACAATATAAAATCAATCATCCAGGTTAGTCTACAACCAAAATTGTAAGCAAGTTTATTTCACAATTTTAAAACTAGTCAGATTTCCTAGAGGAAAAAAAATAAGATTATCTTGACTGTTAACAGTATTTTGGAGAGAACATCGAATTAATGAATTAATTTTTGGGTAGCGTTGTATGGAAGAAAATGCATGTTGATTTGGAGAGTAGATAGTGTTAATGTTAATCCATTTGCAGGACATGTTTGGTGCTGGTACTGAAACATCGTCAGAGGCTGTGATTTGGGCGATGTCTGCGATGGTAAAAAACCCAAAGGTAATGGAAGAAGCACAAGCTGAAGTAAGAAGAGTGTTTGATAAAAAGGGATATGTGGATGAGACAGGGTTGCACATGTTGATATACTTAAAGTCCGTCATCAAAGAAACACTGAGGTTGTATCCAGTTGCTCCATTGTTAGTTCCAAGAGAAAGTAGGGAGAGATGCCAAATCAATGGTTATGAGATTCCTGCTAAGACAAGGGTTGCTGTCAATGCTTGGGCAATTGGAAGAGATCCAAGGTATTGGGTTGAAGCTGAGAGTTTTAAACCTGAGAGGTTTGTTAATAGCTCAATTGATTTCAAAGGCACGGACTTCGAATTCATACCATTTGGTGGTGGAAGGAGGATGTGTCCTGGAATTGCATTTGCCTTACCCAACATTGAGTTGCCTCTTGCTAGTTTACTTTACCACTTTGAATGGAAGCTTCCCAATAAAATGAAGAATGAAGAATTGGATATGACTGAGTCATTTGGGATTACTGCAGGTAGAAAACATAATCTATGCTTAATTCCTACCACTCGCCGTTTCTAATATGTACTATTGTCTAAGCAAACAAGTTCAGAAACGATTTTCCTAATAAAATTTGTATTGGTTATATTTACATATAGGTTTACTATATGTTGTGTAAAATTTGTGTATGATATTTGTACCTTAAATATAGAATTTCTGTAGAAATGAAGTTGCGAACTATTTGTAAAGTATAGTATAATACATTTGCCAGAGAAGAATCTTTTCCAGGATTGATGCAGTGGGAGTGCACGTTAGCAAGCACTAAACTTATATTAAAAGAAACAAGTTTGCAAGTGACAAACTTGTGAAAATAGGGTTCCGTAATCCACCAGAATTCAAGAAAACTCTCTGAAATTTTATTGAATGAATAAATTGTATCTCTCGATACAACAAGTGTTTAAATACTAAGGAAACCCTAATTGGTCGAAAATCCAAAACAAAAAATAAAACAGAAATTATTAAAATTGGGCTGAAATAATAAAATCTAATTTTCAGTTTAATGAACTCAGATAGATGAAAAAGCTCATATATCATGGTAATTCCCTTTCCAAAAAGTTGTATTAATAGTCATTCTGACATCAGATGTCAAACCTACACTATTTTTGTCGAACCTTTTTACACGCAACTTCGTCTTGCATACATGCAGCCACAACGAAGAAATCCACCTAAAATAGATAGTATATGAAGAAGGATTGTGAGGCCTCTTTATGCACTATCTATTTTATTCTCTTTCAAAATAAAAACAAAACAAACATTATGAACTTTTTATGAAGAAAAAAAAAAAATTGTGTTATTTTATATGGGGTCTCTCTTTAATATAAGAATCGGACCTCCAATTTTATAGGAAGGCCCTGTTAAGAACCTATTCAACATTATTGGTATTGACCATCAAAATCATTTGAAAGCATCTTGAGAAACATTATCACCAATTCACCATGATCACTCTCCATATTGGCATGCTCATGATCATTCTACAAATTGGCATTCCCAATATCATTCTCAATAGCTTTTTCATTATGCAAATTTGGTATGGAAGAACACGTTGAAGCAATATTCCTATTTAATGTTTTAAAGATAATAACCATCTTAATTATATTTTTAAGATTCTAATCTCCTGCTATCTAACCTATGTGTTTAAGTATTTGAATCATAGACAAATTCTGAATTTAGTTTTCTACATGATGATCATAACAATATCAAAATGACTCTTCAAATTCAAGTTATCATACGTTCTCTAAAATAAAAGTTCTCTAAGTCTATATATACAAAAGTAAATTGAACTAAAGACAAAATGAATTTTGTTGAAGAAGTTATTTCAAGAATCTAGCCTTGAAGTTGTTTTATGTTGAAAATGATTGAAGAATAAATATGAAGAAGAACATTTTTGAAGAATCTTTGCATAAGGTAGAGATTAAAGGCTTGTGCCTTGTTGAATCTAATGAATTTTTCCGGATCATATCAAAGTTTCTAGGCTTTAAGGTATGTTTAGTCCTTGCAATTAGGCGCCATTTAAAAATTTGTCCTTGTAATCGCTAATCCTGGCGATTTACCCTTGCATTGTTTAATCAGTTAAAAATTCGTCCCTTGACCAACTTAATCACTGCCACGTCATCAAATTAACAAAATGGCATGGGAATGGACAAAAATTCCCTTCCCTTCTCTTCTCATCCTGATACCTATTTCTTCTTCTTCTCTTCCCTTCTTCTTATCAAAATATGTCATTAACAACATCAAACAACAACATTAACAACATCAAAACAACATCATAATCTGCAAAATCCAAATCAATAACAACCCGAGCTTTTAAATCCAAATGAAGAATCCAAATCAAGCAATTTTTAAATAGTCAGTATAAGACACCGAGCATCAAAGCGGAAACAAGAACAGATCCAACGCTGGTGAGGAAAACAACGAAGATCGTGAGTCCTGAGAGGATCATAAGCGTTTCGAAATCGGTGAAAGTGCAACCGAAGAGAACAAGAGGACGATCGGTAGGATGGAAGAGGTAGAGGAATGTCCATGAAGCGAGGAGGCCGATGAGGAGGATGAGAGAGAATGGATTGGTGAGGAGAGAGACAGCGAGGATTCCGGCGACGACGGCATAGTAGTTGACACGGAAGTAGGAGTAGTTTTTGCGGACACGGAGGGTGGCGTCAGAGAAGGATTCAGGTTTGCTGAAGGCGGAGCGGTCGACGAGTTATGTCCATGGACGGCGTTGTGCGAGGCCGTTGCGGAGTGATTCAGAGAGGTTGTTGATGAGGACACGGACGGCGGGGGAGTTTACAGGGAGATTTTCAGGTTTTAGAGAAGAAGAAGAAGGACTGGGTTTACCTTGATTGCAACATGAAACAAGGACTGGGTTTTAGAGAAGAAGAAGAAGGGAAGAGAAGAAGAAGAAATAGGTATCAGGATGAGAAGAGAAGAGAAGGGAAGGGCATTTTTGTCCATTCCCATGCCATTTTGTTAATTTGATGACGTGGCAGTGATTAAGTTGGTCAAGGGACGAATTTTTAACTGATTAAACAATGCAAGGGTAAAT
>Ga0228711_1001895_pt1 | contig 31494 bp, 23 predicted proteins | sample MedpolnodulmetaG_2_FD_177996 | JGI IMG/M metagenome (GOLD analysis project Ga0228711, IMG submission 177996) | Root nodule microbial communities from Medicago polymorpha collected in Santa Monica, California, United States - brown nodules | ecosystem: Host-associated > Plants > Roots > Nodule... | reverse complement strand
AATCCAAATGAAAATTTTTTTTTTTTTTTTTTTAAGAAAAATGAAAATGCATTTTAAATTATTATTTTTTTGTTGAAACAACAAACCTTCAAGCGGTAAAGGATGTCACGTTATCACCACAACAACAACTCAACATCATAGTTTAAGTAAAATATAGGCTAAATTGCACTTTTTTCTCCCTAAGTTTCGAAATGTTACAATTTTGGCCCCTTATAAAAAAAATTGCAATTTTGGCCCCTTTCATCCCAAAATTGCTGAGAACACGCCACGTGTCTCAAAAAAGGGGCCATAATCGCAACTTTTTGTAAAGATAAGGGGTCAAAAAACATATTTCCCTTATGTTGGGGGTCAAAAGAGCATATTTCCCTAAACATGAGGGGTCACTTTTGCCATCGTTTTTAATAGGCGGCTAAAATCGCAACAATTTGAAACTTAGGGGCCAAAAAGTGTAGTTTAACCTAAAATATATTTGGCTTCTTAAAGCCTAACTCTTAATCTCTATATGATGCATGCTTGATGCTTCACAAGACAAAATCCAATGAACGTCCACCTTTTCTCCTAATCACACCAATTGTAGAACCCTCCTCTCAAGATTTGAATATAGTCATATTTGTAGGTATAGATGCTTAGTTATTTTATGCTATTAACATGGATGTTGTGAAATTGTTCACAGATTCATCTTTTTTGTTTTTAGTGATTTTGAATTTATATTTTATCGATGTACTCTATCAATTTGAAAGAATGAATATCACTTATTTTTGTTAAAAAAAAAAAAGTGCAAAAGAGATTTTTCTTTATTCTTCTAATGCATAAAGAAATTGTTACCGAATGATTCTGCCTAACATAAACAATGATTTTCAATAAGAAAGTATACTTCTATGATTTATTTCAATAAAATTAAAAGATCAACTTACAGAATATTGTATTTAGTGTTATAGTCAATTTTACAAATTAGAACTAATAAACAAGTCATTTTACAGAATATTGTAGCAATTTTTAAAATAGAAATAGAATCAACCAACAAAATAAAATTGATAAAGCAAGATTTATAGTATCAACTGTTTTCTCAATCTGTTTAATACATAATAATTATGATATGTCGAACATGAAGGCCACTTTGAGTACAAGGTAAATTATTGGTTTATTCCTCCAATTGGAAGATTACTTCCTTTATAAACTATTGTTTTACTAAAAAATGCATGTCGTCCTACATAACCGAGCTGCTCAACCATCAGGGTGCTTGAATCAGTAGAAACTAGTATGCCTTGCCTTACCTGAGCGAATATATATATATTTTTTCTAGCATTGATAGGACGCTCAATGTAAGGTACGAGATAGACGGTGTAGAGTTTTATCCATGATTCCTTTATACCAAGTTCACCCAAAACTGATATATGAAAAGTATCATATTCTACACATGCTGAGATTAAAGCAAAGAAACCATTTAATATCAACAAGTCTTTCCATCTATATCCAACATAAAGACTGTCAATCTCTGAGGGCATGTGTGTTATAAGGAATATCTCATTGCTTAGGTCAAAAGACAATAGATAAGATTCACTGTCATATTGATCTTCACCCAACCAGTGATACACTCCATCATGACACATTCCTTCTTCACTATAATTATTAGGGACATGATTAGCATCAAATTTCCTCCAGGAGTTACTTCGTAGGCTATATATCTCCCAAAAGAGTTTATAAGATATATCTTCTAATGATTCATCATCACTGTCACTCTCACTATCAATGTCACTCTTCGGAGCATACAATACTTGTCGAATTACCTTATAATCATCACTAGTAGAATCATAACCAAAACCATGTCTAGTAATTTCAACATCCACATGGCGTACAGACTCACAAAGGCTAGTTGGAATAACCTTAAATTCCTTGGTAGTTGGATTCCACAATACAACTCTATTATTTGGCTCAGTGTAACTAGTTAGACAAAGTATCCCATTAACACTACCGGTTCCCACAACATCAAATTCAGGGTCTTCTTCTTGAAATGGATTTATCCAATCTAATTTGGTTTTATTCTCAAACCTCTCACCAGAAAGAGAATACAACACATACTTATAATCTTCGAAATTGATACGAATAAATTGAAGTTCTAGAAAAGAAGAATCATCATCATAACAAGAATGATTATGACATAAGAATTTCTTGCGAAACAAACTCATGAAATAAGGGTTTTCGAACAAGAGGGTCCACGATTTGCAAACACATTCCATACGCTTTAAAGATTTTATAGACATTTTTGACAAAATGGAAAAGGCAAGATCATCAGGTATGTCAACGCTAACCTTTTTATTTCTCCCAACCACAAGATTTTCCATCTCCATATACTTTAGAGTTTGGACCACAATTGTAACCTGCACCGTGAAAATAAGATTGAGAGATTGAAGACAAAAAAAAAATTCCTTACCAGGTAAATCTCAAGTTATTAGATTGTTGATACCAGGTAAACCTACAAACATCAATTTCACGGATAACCCAATTATCAGATCGTCGATTCAAAAGAAAGTGATGATCTGACAGGAAAAGCGACTAAAGAACTTGAATCGTCTAAGGAGGGAGGGTGAGCGAATGAATCTATCTACGAAGAAAAAAATAGCGGTGGGTTTGGGTGAAGCGAACGAGAAATGAAGACGACTCGATTAGTCAGAGGGAATTTGTTTGTTTTAGTGAGAAAATGTAAAAGTGAATTGAAATTTTTAGGGTTTGTGGTGGAAAAGTGAGAGGAAACTATGTGAGAGGGAATCTTTTTATATTGACAAACTTGAGAAGGAACTCGGGTCGTTTAACCTAAAAAGACGAATTTTCTAGAAGTGATTTTTACGAAATATCTTTATATGTTAGCGTAATTGAGAAGCAACTCAAAAGATATTTGTATCCAAATAAATAAAGATCATAAAAGATTTTTATATTTATTTTGTATAAACTTCATTAAGTACATTTTTATTTATCAATTTTATTTTATCTTTTTTACAATTTATATTTCTTCTTAGATGCTTTTGTTTCCCTTTAAATTCATTATGTTTCGTTTATTTTAAAGGACTGAAGGTTGTTTTTGTTTTTCTCATGTTTTAACTCAGATTTCTTTTGACTATGGTCGTCTAAACTTTCTGTTATCAATTTTAGTCCTTGTTTTTTCAACAAAGTTCATATTTGCATGTTAGGTCCCTGTTTTTTAAACAAAGTTCATATTTGCATTTTACAAGTGATTTTTATTTTGACATGTCATTTTAAGACCTAAACATATCATTAATTTAATAAATAAACTATTTTAAATTTAACAATTTAATATTTAATCTAAAGGTGTCGATAAATTAGCAAAGAATAAAGATTCAAGTGAGAAGCTCAGAGTAAAAAGCCCCGATCTTTTACTAAAGACACAATCGATGTAAATTAAAAACCATTTGAACCCAAAGAATAGAACCCGCCAGTAAGGCAATAACATGATGTATTCTCATAGAATTTCATTACATAAATATGCTGAAATTTTCCAATCCACGTTCAAGTTATATGCTAAAAATCCACTTATATGAATTATTAGTATTAGAATGAATTTGTTACTCTAAACTTGTTTAGAATGAATTTGTTACTCTAAACTTGTTTTCTATGTCATTATTGCATTATCAGTTTTTGGGGTATGATTTTGTAGTCATAACTTCGTTATTTTGTAGTTTTACACTAATTTGTAGTCTTAGAACGGCAATTACTCTGAAAGTGTTGATGTATTTGCATTGTAACTTTTTATGGTTGATTTGACGGTTATTCTTATTTCGTAGTATTTGGTGCAAATCAGAGTATTTGGTGCAGTTCTGGGGAATTTTTATTTCTTATTTTTTGCAGTTTAGTGTCGGCCAAACCAACGCTAATTGTTATTGCTGACTTTTTTCATGGGTAATTTTAGCATCGGACACACAGACTAAATAATTTCTTTAGCGTCGGTCGCTCGGACTCTTCATCATTAGGTTGACTTTTTGGATGTTGGATATATTAGCCTCGGCTGAGAATTGAGTTGGGCTTGTACTCGGCCAAGCCGACGCTAAGTGCGGCCTCATATGCCCGTAACCAATGCTACCCGTTAGCTTCAACTTTTCTAGCCTTACCCTGACACCGACGCTAGTCTGTCGCTAAAACAATGATAGCATCTGGTTTTACCCTGTTAGCTTTTGGTTTTTGGCCGACGCTAAATTGCAGTTTTCTTGTAATGTCTACGCAATCAAGCAATGGCAGTTTATGATTCTGGTTTTGAATGAGGACATTTTAAAGTTTAAATTAACAATGTCTCTCATCATTTCCTAAAAATGAATAGTGTCCGACCTCTCAAGCCTCAACAACATTCAAAAAGGTCGCTTCCCTAGTTCACCAGACCATGGAAATGGGGATATGACATGTTTGATCCGGTTTTTAGCAGCAGTACAGTGACCCAACAGATGATGAAGTTGCTCTAGCTATATAATCCAATTATGTTATTTTAATATTTTGCATCCAATTTTGTATTGAGTGAGTATTCCCTCTGAAGTGTTTTTTTGCTTGTTATTAAGTAAATTCCTAATTATTATGTTTTTCCAAAGTGGTAAGATCTTTTTTTCTTAAGTGTTCACTGAAAATTGAATCTTCTCCTTCCCTCCTTTTCAAATTATTTTGTACAGTAACATTTTTTGATTTATTTTGCACTGTTTCGTAAATTTGATAGTATTTATCATCCGATTTGCACATTTTCCTTTATGTTATTACTACAATTCTTGAAGCATTTACTTTTAGGACTTTCTTGATTTATTAACTGAAATGTCTTCACTTCTTTCCCCTTGATCATATCGCAGTGACTTCCAAGATATATATTTGATTAAAAAGAAAAACTTTCTCCCCTTGATATGGCAGTCACTGGTCGCCTTCCTGGTGTTGGGTGTATTATCTCTCCTTTGCTCTTATCTAACCCTATTTTGAGCAAATAGTGCATATGATGTTTTTACACTTCATGTATTAGTATTGAAAAAGTTAAACAAATCAAAGGATTATCATTCTAAGTTTTGAATTAGAGTCTTCGGATCCTTAAAGTTATATTTCTTAAGAATTGTGAGCATCTTTATCAAAGACCAAGTCCCTCCAAGTGTCTTGGTTATAAACTTATTACATTATTATTCTGCTTGTGAAAGCATATGTAAATCAGTGAATACTTTTCTCAAAGTGTCTTGGTTCATTCGCCGCTATCAAGATATGGTACGGTGCTTGTCAATTCACATTGCATTTTTTTTTTCAATTTGGTTTCAAGTCTCTTTGCTCCATATTTGGATTTTCTTTTATGCATTAACTTTTTGGGTTGGTATTGTTGAAGCAAAGTGAGTTTTAGAACAGTGTCTCTAAAGTTTTGATAACAATAATGTACGAAAGAGCAGTTGAGTACTCTAATGTTTTTTCTAGTGTCAGGTCCGTATAATTAAATTCTAACTTCAAAGTCAAGTTTTTAGTTTTGATGCATCAACCTCTGAACACAAAGGAAAACATTTTGGAACTCAAGAGAAGCATTGGAAAATTCCGACGATTTAGAAGATAATATAAAGAAAGGTCAAGAAGAAGTCAAAACTTTGATTAGAAGATGCATCAAGCTTTGAATACTCTGATAAGAACAAGCTATGATGGATTCAAACTCAGAAGGATATTGGTATATATTTTGGTAGGAATAGAATTGGTTTTCCTTGTTTTAGATTTTGCTAGCTTGTGAGGGTCAGGTTCTTGTCCCCCCTCTCTTTTTTGTATCCTCATATTTTTCTTTATATATATATATATATATATTATAGGGCTTGTCTCTTGGCAAGTTTCCTTTTCTTAAAAAAAAAAACTCAGAAGGAAGCAAGATATGAAGGACACATCAGCAGTCTGGGTGACTCTGACCAATTTTGTCTTCTTTTGGAGAAACGTCGCTTTCAAAGTTCTGATAGTATTGTTTATCTTCTTTTGACCACGTGCAAAAACAAACAAAGAAATTCAGTGGCAAAGAGAATGTAACGAATCATTGAATTAGAAACAAAGGACCTATGTCTATTCAACATCATTATCCATTAGAGGCAAAGTTTTCAAAACTGATTCAAAGCTTCCTAAGGACGAATTTGATGCACTAACACTCTTCAAACAACAACTCTCTCATTTCTCTCTTATACGAGGACCTGAGCAGTTTGAAGAAATTAAGTGAACACACATATTTTTCAAGTGACAAAATTCTTTCAAATTCAAAAGCGCAAAAGCACTTAGAAAATTCTCACAAACTTCATATCTTAGAATTTCTTAGTGTCAGAAGTTAATTAAACTTCAAGTTTAGTTTACCACTCTCTGAGTACAGTCTAACAACCAATCTTATTTGTTGTAAACTCTGGTTGTATAAGTCCTCTTGTGTGAGGCAAGGAAGTCTCAAGCTAGTATGTTTGACAAATTGTAATCTTGTTTGACTATATTGAAAATTCTATTGAAAGTGCAAAGGGACTGGATTGACCTCAAATTATGGGATAAACCAGGATAATTTGCTTTATCCCTGTTATCTCTCTCTCTCTCTCTCTATATATATATATATATGTGTGTGTGTGTGTGTGTGTGTGTGTGTGTGTGTGTGATTATTTGTTTGCTCTGTTTTGTTTAAACACTTAAAAAGATTTTCAAAAATGACAACACAATTCAATTCCCTCCTTCTTGTGTTTTTCTGACCTTCGGTTGGTACTATAGCTCATGGTGTGTTGATTCAACACTTAACAGTGTAACATATTAAGATCCTAAGAAAAACATGTCTTATTCTACTATCACTTCCAATGTTGGTTCTGATCATGTTGTGTCTCATGATTACAACAATTCCACCTTTGATAAAAACTCTTACTCTTCTAGACCTTCAACTTTCAATGGAGATGTTGAACAATATTTTTGGTGGAAAATTAAAATTTACAGTAACACTTTTGGTATTGATGAAGAACTTTGGGATATCGTTGAAGATGGTATTGATATTCCAGTTAAATCTAATCGAATTCCTGCACATAAAAAGATATAAAAGAAGCATAATAGGGTTCGTGACATTTTGGTTGAAATTGTAATACCCAAGGCTGACGAGGATGGGGAGTGGTCGCCGGTGCACAAGACATGACAATGTGTGGCTTCCGACAGCTTCTAGAGGAACCGAATCACATCGGAATGAAAGGGATCCTGAGTCTGTGTAGGTATGGGACTGCATGGTTGAAGGAATGCTTATAAGAATTGTTTGGTACTACCTATATCAACAAGTTGCATCTTCTTTTAGGTAGCTCATTCCATAAGAACTCCACAATTAAGCGTTCTTGACTTGGAGCTGTCTTTGGACAGGTGACCTACTGGAAAGTTTCCCAATAAGCGTGCGAGTGAGGACAAAACATGCTGAAAAGACTCATGTTGGTTTGTAGGGTCAGTCGACAATGCTTAAAGTTGTCTGGGATGTTACAAATGGTATTAGAGCAGACCTCTCCCAGTACAGGGTGGTTCGAGGACGAACCAAGCAGAAGCTGGTGGGCATGTAATACCCAAGGCTGACGAGGGCGGGGAGTGGTCGTCGGTGCACAAGACATGACAATGTGCGGCTCCCGACAACTTCTAGAGGAACCGAGTCACATCAGAATGAGAGGGGTCCTGAGGCCGTGCAGATATGAGACTGCATGGTTGAAGGAAGACTTATAAGAATTGTTTGATACTACCTATATCAACAAGATGAATATTCTTTTTGGTAGCCCATTCCATAAGAACTCCATAGTTAAGCGTGCTTGACTTGGAGTAATATTTGGATGAGTGATCTACTGAGAAGTTTTTCGGTAAGCGTGCGAGTGAGGACAAAACACGCTGAAAAGACTCATGTTGGTTAGGAGCATCTTTGAGTCTCTCTGTTCAACTTATGGAGGTAACCAACAAGTAAAATAAGTCAAGGCTAACCTTCTGGCTCAACAGTATGAGCTATTCAGAATGAAAGACGGTAAAGATATTGAAACCATGCTCTCAAGGTTTCAAACTCTTGTCTTTGGTCTGAAAGTTCTAAATAAGAGTTATACTACACTAGGTCATATCAAGAGCATTTTGAGGAGTCTTCATGTCAGATTGAGACCTAAGTTAGTTGCCATTCATAAAACAAAAGACATAAACAAAGTCAGTTTGGATAACTTGATACGCTCTCTGAAAAGTCGTGAGATAGAGTAAGTAGGGGATGATTCATCCAAAAAGTCTAAGTCCATTGCTCTCAAGTCAAAGGACATATCTGCCAAAATTCTTCAAGCTGTAGAGTCTAAAGAAGACATTACAGAAGGCTAGAAGACGCTAGAGATTGAATAGCTTGGTTGAAGGAATAGAGTTTTGATTGCAACATTTCAATAAACTCTTTAAAGGTCATTATCTGGAAGGAAAGAAACTCCAATGTATTTGACATTGGGAAATGAGTATCTCACTAGCAAGGGCGACGTGGATGAAACTAATTTGGGTGTTGATCTATATTTTCTATTATCTCTTTAATTTCAATTTTAAATTACTTAATTTAGGGTTTGTTCATAAACTATTAAGAATTTAATTAAACCTATGAATCTTGTCAAAGATTCAATTTCTTCAAAAAGGGGTTCTTAAATTTCTTGTGATCAAATATATTTGAATTAAGTTTTCAATTTGATTAATTATTGTTTAAGTAATTAATTTGATTAATTGATTTACCACATCCATTATTCATTGATTAAGTGTAACTAATAAACTTTTCAAATAATTAATCAATTTGTTGATCATCTCAATCAAACAAGTTAATTGAATATTTGTATCATTCATCACTTCAACTTTTGTGTTGTGCAATCATATTTTGCAGTTAATTCCTTATGTGATTTTGGTACGAATAATCTCACACAACAATTAAAAAGATAAAGAATAGTATTCACCTCATTTACCTAGAAGTAGGATAAAGAATAGTTTTGTTAGATTGAGTCCTAGTTGCACCGAAGAAAATCTCTATTGATGATGATGCCCAGATATATAAACTTGGTTAATTAAGTTTTTAGTCCCTATAAATTTAAAGTTTTGTTTTCAATCCTCAAAAAATAAATTTACACATTTTAATCCCTATAAAATTTTTCATCAGCATTTTTAGTCTCTATAAATTTTTCCACAAGCACTTTTAGTCCCTGTCAAAAATTTCCATCAATAGTTTTGATCCCTAAAATACTTAAGAAAAATGTCAAAAGGACTAAAAAGTGTGATTTTATTTTGTAAAAACTAAAAATAAAATTGTGAATATTTATAGGGACTAAAACTTAATTAACTCTATAAACTTTTATTGTGAACTGAGTATAAAAATCGTTGTCTCGTTTTCTTTTAATGCTATTTATCTCTCCTGAGTATCACACTAACCTATGAGTAAAATATATTTGATTAGGAACATATAAAAACAAAATGATTTTTAAAACTGTCAACACAGTTCAAACTCTATTTCTTGTGTTTTTTATGACATTCTCATCCACCGGCCAATCATCACTTACAACTTCCCTAAACCCGTTGATTAACTAGCCAAATCTCTCAACTTGACCTTTTTTCTCATCATTTTAGAAAATACTCTTTCCGGTTACTGTTATAAGTAAAATTTCACATTTCAGTACATAGAATAATTAATGTATCTAGTATACACTAGATACATTAGTTATTTACTGAATCTACAAAGTGAAATTTTGTTTATACTAATGACCGAATGAAGTATAACACTACGCACCAAGATAAATGCATCATATTGGCAGGAGTTCTTACTATTAAAAATTATCTATTTGGCAATTAATTTATCTACTGCATTATTTCAATCTTCATAGCATTGCTATTGAGCAACTACCTCAACAACAACTTTAGACTTTTGTCATGACTTTATGGTGCATATGAAAGCGAGGTAACGAAAAGCTCTGAAGCGATATTGATACAAGCCCTTGTATGTATGTACCTATGGCACGCGAAACCTTATTGCAATGGCTGCAGCTCGTGCAAATAAGGGTCGTAGCGAAGAAGAGCTGAACAACAACGGGTCTTTCAAACATGAACAAAGTAGATGGAGGAAACCAGAAGAGAGGGAGACAAAGTGCAATATCGATGTGGCAATTTTCAAGGAGGAAGGCTATTACAGCATTGGCATGTGTCTGAGAGGAAGACATATATAAAAGCTAGGACAACTTGGTTTTCAGGATTACCACGATCTCACAAGGCGGAAGCAAAATGATTAAAGGAAGCGATAAAGTGGCTTGGTAGCTTGGGTTTGTCTAATGTGTCTATCAAAATTGAGTGCAAGCAAGTGGTTGACGCCTAACAACATCGTTAGGAAACTCAACACCAATTCCATGTTCGGCGCTATTCTAGAGACTTGCAAAGCTTCTTTGAGAATTTACCAAAACTTTAAGATAAGTTTCATTAGGCGACAAGCAAATAATGTTGCTGACTTGTTAGCTAGAACATCAATATCTTATGCTAGTCCCCAAATTCATGATCATATGCCATTTTTTATTAAGACAGTTATTATTAATGAAACGAGTTAATTTTGTTTTTGTAAAAAAATAAAAAATAACAAGAGATTGAGTTGTATAATAACTCTCTAAATCGATCGCTAAGTGAGTTTCTAACTGGTATAAATCGGCCATTGGAACTTTTTGTAGTGTCTCAACAAGTTTTTATTGCTCTCAAGAGTCAAAACAACCATAGAATCCAACCAACCTCCGGTTATATTGAAGACCAACCTCCAGTTACCTTAAACAATCCTCAACCACCACATGAATGAATATGATTTAAAGAAAAATTATTTGTGGTATATTTGATAGAGACACACCACCAATGATTATGGCTAAACTTGGAGCCTCATTAGACGTAAACCTCCTTCATCATATTACCCTGCCGAATTATCTCTTGAACACCTTAAAGATAGATGCCGTTGGAACTTTCTTTATGAGAGACTAGTCTATATACTTTTTTTTCCTCTTCATTTTGTTTGTTTTGCTCAACATTGTAACAACAAAAAAAAATTCATGGCATAATGCAACGGCACAAATCTTCAACTTTATTAGAACTAAAATAAAAGTTTCATTTCCCAAAAAAAAATTGTTATGCTTTAATTTATAGGTTCGGACAAGGTACTTCAAACTTAAGTCATTATTTCACACTAGGCCTCGCTATAAACCATAAATGTATAATATTTGAACAACTATTTGCATTATAATTTATAGGATAATAATAGATTTACTGATTGACAAAGAAAAGTAAATATTGACACGAAAAACCAAAACAATAGAGATAGAAAGTAAAAAATATAGCGTGAGTATAAAAAAAAAGTTATCACAAATAACATTGCAATGTGTGACTTACATCATAAAGAAATCTCATAATTTGGACTATATATAGAAACACTTCCTATGGTCCCTTTCTCTTCATACTTTTGTTTACTACTTCCTTTGTCATAAACAAAATTTGTGAGCAAAATTGTTCGAGTAATAAATTTGTCTGAAAGTTGTGTGACTATTATTAAATTACTCTTAGTATTGTTTTTTGAAAAGGAAATTACTCTAAATATGTAAAGGCACATTTTATCTTCTAAGACAAATTGATAGATTAATAAGTGTTATATTTGAAAAAATAATAATAAATGCGTCTAAAAATTTCTAAAGAATCTTATATTACCTCCGTCCCTAATTATAAGACCTTTTTGAGAAATTTTTTTGTCTCTTTTTATAAGACTCCTTTGCTTTTTTCAAGTACATTAATTAATTCTTTACCAACATACCCCTATTTATTTTATATCTTTTTCTTCAATCAGCATTAAATACTACATTGAAAACATACACTAACTCTCTCTTTTAAAGAACAAATTTGTAAAAACAATAGTAATTACAATCAAATTTATTACCATTTTTAGTTTTCTTAATTCCTGTTATTTTTTTAAAAAGGCCTTATGAAAGATCATTTTTGTTAATAATCTTATAATTAAGGATTAAGAGAGTAGCATGTCTCGTAGAGTCGTCACCTACCGTAACATTCTTGATACAAGTTTAAACTTTATCTTCTCAATACAAAATTATTTTTTTACTTTTCTTTTTAACTTCTTAACTTATACTTCTATTTTTAAGACGCAAGTTATCATAACCCATGAATTATTTTCAAAATTAATTAGGATGTGAAGTATTAACTCCAACGTACACATTTGAATCGTCTTACTCTTACTGACATTTTTTTTAGTTTCTAACGGTATTGAATGTATATGGCCTATATTATTAAACAACAGATATCCAAGCGTACACATTTGAACCGTCTTACTCTTACTGCCATTTTTTTTCTTCATGTAACCGACAAGAAGTCGCTATTTTTTTCATGTAAAACTGTCATACAGTAGTGCAGATTTTTCCCGCAAAAAGTCATGTGTAATAATAGAATTTCTTGAAGTATTACACTTTAATTATATTTCACCAAATTATATTAGTGAAATGATATTTTTGACACAAATATTTTACAAAAAATTAGAGAAAAATTATCTATGTGAGTTTAACTCAGTTGATAGAAACATACATGTGAAGTTAGAATGGAATAAAGTTTAAATAGTTAAATGGATGAGGGTAGAGACCTCTAGTTAGACTTAAGTAAATGATCATTTTGATTTGTTCAAAAAAAAGTAAATGATCCGACCAATCACAGTTTATTAAGAAACAACAGCCCAATTAAACTATTCATCAATAATTAGTGGTTAATTTTTTTGGCAGCGTTACAATGTAACGAGACAAAAAGAAAAATGAGGGAAAAGACAAAATTAAGTTTCAAGTTTATCTCTCAGGATGAGAGATTCCATGTTATGCGGTTGTTTCTCAAAAATTAGTGAGAAAAATTTAGTAAGGGAAAACGTGAAATCTCTCTCAAATTATATCACTAAATTTTGCGACTAAAGAATTTGTGAGAGATTTTATTTTTTCCGTCACTAATTTTGCTTTTTCTAGTAGTGCAGTGACCAGAGCACCTTGCATGTGATCATTCCTTAACCATAAAATCTACACACATATTTTGTTCCTAAAAACATGCACCAATGTTCTATTTCCATTTCCATGTAAAACATCTCTAATATGAAGGACGACAGTAGCATAAGTGTGCAAGGTATGATCACAACCAGCAATAATAAGGTCAACTGCTTACAAACAATCACTCTCACAAATAATGTTGACATAATCTTTTTTACTACTAAAATCATAACCTATCTGAATATAACACGTAACTCTGCTAATAACACATCACCTCCAACTTCATAATGAGAAAAATTAGCTATCCAATCTCCATCATGGGTGGGAACAACACCACCAGCACCTAAACAGCCAAAATATTCTAGAAAGCTACCATCAATATTGAGTTTGAGTGTACCTTCCGGAGGGGGATCCAATAAGCTAAGAAGTGTGATGAGTGTGGGTCCAAACTAAGATTGGGATAGTAAGAAAAAAGGTCTTTAGCACCACATCTTGAATATCCCAATGTTGATCCTCAAAAATAATACCGTTTCTCCAACACCAAGCATACCATACTCCTGTAACAAACAAAATAGAGAAAGTACTCTTTCGCACTATAATTAGTGGTTAATAATATTATACCATATTTTATATTAATAATAATTTATTCCTTAAAAATATTAAAAATAATTCATAAATAATGGATTATGTCAATTCATATTTAATTAATTAAAAAATTACTCTAACATTCTCCCATTTGAATGACAATAAACACAATATGAATTTTTTAACACTAGAATATCAATTATGGTCAAAACACTAATCAACCAAAAGAGAAGTTTCAACATTGTGCTGCATAAATTGGTTCTTATAGGGAAAACAATTTCATTGACAAGGAGTTATCATAACCGATGTAGTCAGGATCGAGATCCTACGTAGGATCGTTCAGCCGATGAAAGAATGTAAACACGGGGAATGTAACACGGTTCGTAGATCGGTAGGTTGTTGATAGAGTTGAGAGAAATAGATAGTGAAAATAGAGGGAAAACAGAAGAGCCAAGCACAAAAACATAAATAATAGAGGAAACATAGGAAAAACGGAAGAAAAAAAACCGAAGAAACAAAGGGAAAATGGCAAAAAAACAGAGGAAACAGAGCTAAACTAAATCAGAGCATAGTCGAAGCACGGTCGAGGTGATGTGGCACGTAAGATCGTGCGATCCTATGACCTGGGGGCTGGGACTTGATCTTGGCTACATTGATCATAACCAGATGGAAAAATGTTTTTAAAGACTGCAACTCAATTTCGAAACACGAGACCAAACATTCCTGAAAATTCAATCTCCAATATCAGTTGACAAGAAACATGTCAGTTTAGAAAGAAAAAAAAATTCCCAAGTTGGAATTAGAATTCAACGTATAGAATGTTCCTATCTACTATAATTTTGTGCTAAGTCACTTATAGGATCATTCATTTTTACTCATACATAACTCTGCATGATTTACAAACCAAAACAAGTTGTTTTTTACATTGTTTTTGTCACTATCAACTAAAATATAACTCTCAATACAAATTTGAGAACGAGAGGATAACTTTCAATACACATATTAATGTTGTTATTTCAATTAAATTTAGTTTGAACGAGAGGATTACTCTTAGAGCCATTCTTCAAATATTTAAAAAAATTATAACTATAGACAAAATAAAATAGATAATATTTTGTTTTGAGCACAAGGTTTTGCACTATTTATACATACGGGTCATTATCATAAAATGTTTGTTCATATTTACTTTCTTACATCTTGCGGCCAAACTCATAAAAAAAAGTAAGTAATTCTTTTCTTTTTTTTAGTTACAAAAAAGTAAGTGGTTCGAAACTGCATCCAAACACATCAAATATATATTTGTAACCTTCTATTATCTAAATTGAGTCTTTAAAAGAAAAGAGAAATACTTGTTTACTCTTTTATTGATACAAAGTTTCCACCATCCATTAACAATGATTAATCCACGTTGTGGAACTTATGGGACATACAATATAGATTCTCTCCTCACTATCGGATTTTCCATATGCATGAACCAAATCCTTTACCCTTTACTATATACTTAAGAGGTTGAAGTCATTTACCATTTAAATTAATCCATCGTTAATAAATGCTTGTTTACTCTATTAAGGATAAATATCTGATACTTGCCACAATTCATATCTCAAAAATAAAAATAAAATATTACTAAAATAATACTTTTAGTACTTGTGAAAGTGATTGTCAAAAATAAATGTACTTTTGAAAATGAAAGAAAAGGATGTGTCAATAAGGAAATGAAAAGAAAGGAAAGGAGAAAAATGAAAAGGGCCTAGTTTTTTTTTGAAAGGGAAAGTGATGTCCTACTCTTTTGTCACCAAAATAGTACTTCTGTCTTTTAAGCATCTTTCTTTTAAAGCACTTATTGTATAAGTATTTTTTTTTTTTGTCAAGTATTGCATAAATAATTAAATATATATTTTTATTTTTGATACATATGTATTGAAAATAAAAGAAAAATAATACCTTCATATTCCTGTTTACAATAATAACCATTTTGGTTACAAGGACAATGAGAAATTGATAAAACTATTCTTTAATTTTACAATAATAACCTTCATGTTCCTGTTTATAATATTACTTAAATTATTAATTAAAAAAATAGTTAAATCCAATTAAAATAAGAACAACTTCACTACATACAACAAGAACAATATTATATTATCTATAACAATGTATACAGAAAATAGAAGATTTTGGGTTAAATTATTTATTATTCCAATTATATCTGTAAATGTCCTTGTGAGCTTAGCTCGGTTGGTAGGGACAACACATGGTAATATGCAAGGTCTGGGGTTCAAACCTCGGCCACCACAAAAAAAAAATTATACTCGTAAATAAATTTTTCTATAATAATGCTATATTATTAGTGTCATTGAAAAAGATAAGATCTTATATTATATTTATTTTATTGTTTGTGTAATTTAAAAAGATAAGCATGTTGTTACAATTTGAAATCACAAACATCTATACGCGCATAATTTTAATCAAGATCTAACTAGTTTCATAAAAAATATTATTTATAATTTACACGTATTAAAGCAATAAAAGAGCCGTGCCCTAGTTTAAAATAACGGAATTTTTACTTTTTTTTGTCAAAAACAAGTGAATGTAGATTGTTAAATTATTAATATGTGTTCTTATTTTAGGTGGGTGTAAATGTGTGTGATACACACGAAACACCATGCCTATATATATTTGTGTATGAAGTTGATTAATGAAAGGGTATACGAAGATATTAAAGGTGTGGGTATGGATATGGATAATACCATAGGCGTGAAAAAAGGTGCATGGACATACGAGGAAGACAACTTACTCAAGGCTTACATTAACAAGTATGGTGAAGGAAAATGGCATTTAATTCCTCAAAGAGCAGGTTCAGGTATAATGAATTGAATGCCGCTGGTTTACCGTCTATTTGACTTTAAATTAAACACTCATAGAAAACCAAATGTAAATTAACCATGTATAATTTTCTTTTCTAAATATCCTGTCAAAATGTTATTTCTTTTGACAAAAATTTGCAAGCATTATGCTCATATCCAAAACAGTCCAAATAAAAACTGAAAACTAATCAATATCAAACCACTCCGGTAGGGATGGGTCCACCGTATGGCTTAGTATGACTATAGCGACACTAGAATTTCACATGTGAGAATCGAACACATGACAAATAAGTGAAAATATAAGCATTTACCTCTAAGATATAATGTTTGATGTATCAAATGTCGCATCATTAGTATGTATCTCAATTGTGAATGCCCGATTCTTTCTTTGTTGAATCTCCAATTTTGATTTTGAATTTTGATTTTTCATAGAATGCTTATCAGTTATTGCGCTTATAAAGTCTTTTTTTTGCTTTATAGTATGAGGAAATAATTTCCTATGCTTTCTTGAGAGAAACCAATGTTATTTCTTATTTTTAGTATAATTTACTTCAAGTTTTTTTTTCATAATTTAGCAACAGCAAAGTATTATGTCTGGATCCACCCTTGCACTCGGGGTTAGTGGTGTTTATATTTAAATTGATCGCATTATATTGAATTATAGTTTTTATTTAAAAACAGAACCATGTATATAAATCAATGCTTATTTATTATTTTGATTAATAAATGAGATATTGTATTAATCTATTTTATCTTGAGGGAATATTGTATTAATCTATTATTTACTGATTTTTAACTAATACTATGAGATACCAATTAATGTATTATCTTTTAAATTTTTAGTATGATACTCCCTCTGGTCCTATTTATAAGAAACAATTTACTTTTTTGATTCATTGAATAATTGATGTATTCGGTCTATTTCAAGACTAGATACATCAATTATTTAATGAATCTAAAAAGTCAACTTTTTCTTATAAATAGGACCGGAGGGAGTATATTACATTAATCTACTATTTTTGAAAAAAATATATATTTATGTTTGTAAATTTTACCAACAATTTATATTTAATTTTATAGTATATATATATATATATGGACAATTAATATGGACAATGTGTAATATAATGTAGGAGTTAAGGTTCAAATTTCAGACACCTCACTTATTCACGTTGAAAAAAAGGTGAATTTTTATCTACCGAACTACTTAACGAAAAAACATATATAGAACACGATAAAAGAAAAGTTGTTTGTGCCAATATAATCAAAACGAAATCATGGATGAGAGCCACGATTTACCCTAGAACTTCAAATAAAATAGAAAGTGCACTAAATTGATGTATAAAATCATAATTCGGTTAAGAAAGACTACTTAATTAAATAGAGCAACTATATAGAAGCAAACAATTTTTTTTAGCAATATAGAAGCAAATGTTAATCAACCATATCACACATTATTTTTATTTTTTTTAATTTTACGTAAAATTGATTTGCAAAGGATGAAGTAAGAAATCTTTCATCCAACTATGTTACTATTTAAAGAATCTAACTATCCTTGTCAAAATATGTCTTTGTTACACTTATAGGATTGAATAGATGCCGAAAAAGTTGTAGATTGAGGTGGATAAATTATTTAAAGCCCAACATCAATAGAAAAAGCTTTTCTGAGGATGAAGTTGATATGATCCTAAGGTTACACAAACTCTTAGGCAATAGGTAAGCTTCCAAGGCCAAATTAAAATTCAGTTTGTGTTTGTGTATATATATTGTTCATCATCTTGCTATGCATTTCTAGCTACAATTAATTATGATATTTTCCATCTGTGTGGATGTGATACGACCCAATCCGAGTAAGAATATACAATTTTTCAGCCATATATTTAATCATATATGTATATTTAGATGGTCATTAATTGCTGCAAGGCTTCCGGGTAGAACTGCTAATGGTGTGAAAAACTATTGGAACACACACTTGTTGAAGAAGGTGGTTTCAAAAAAAGAAGAAGAGAAAGAAAAAGAGAAACCTAAAGAGACAATGAAATCTCATGAAGTTATTAAACCTCGACCTATATCTTTTTCAACTCAATCATCTTGGATGAATGTGGAGCACAATAATTTTGTGACACAACCAATATTGGCTTCAAACAATGATGGTAGTTTTCCTAGAGATCGTGACGACAAAAAGACAAACAATGGTGGCACAATAAGTTTTCCTAGTTTTCCTAAGGAGACAATGATGGTTCCTAACCAAATTGGTAAATACTATGCTTCTTCTTCACAACCAAGTCTAGGTAATGTCCCAATACCATGTACAATGTGGTCAGACAGTTTATGGAACTTGGGGGAGCAGGTAGATAGTGAGATTATTGGCTCATGCTCTTCATTACAAGTGGAGAACTATAAGGAGTTTTCAATTGTTGATGACTCCTTTTGGGATTTCAACCTTTGTGATTTCGATTCTCTTTGGGATCCTTAGTTGTGTAATATTCTTAGTTCTATGTTGAAGCTCTATACAACATGGTCTTTTATTATTATTTTTTATTTTACTATAAAAGTTATTTGCATGATTAGTATTTTTTATTATTTTTGATAAGCTTTGAAATAGGTTAGCATCAGTGAGAGGCAATATCATCCCAACTAGGTTGACACGAAACTGAAACTCTCATTCTCTACCGCATACTCAATATATATTATTAAAAAAAGGAAAAAATATATACAAGAAGGGGACTAGGCCAAAACCCTTAAAAAGCAAAAAAGAACAGCAACGTGCCACAAAACCAACATCCTTACCCCCATAACGCCCAAAAATTAGACATTAAAGGGTCTTTATTATTCATACAAAATTTCATAACATATACCTTTGAAAATCTAGAGAAAAAAATCATTTGGGAGGTGCAGGAGGGAGACCCTGAGAGCGAGTTTGATATGCCTTCGTATTTTTTTCTAACTCTTTGATAAATAAGGAATAAATGGGATGTCTGCTGAGGCAACCTGAATCAATTAATGTTAGACAAGATCCAATTCCCTATGTAAATTTTGATCAATAGGGTCATCCGGATTAGCAACTATATCGCGAACATCTGATGCAGTATGAAGATCTTGTGTCTTATTACTTGTGTTATTTGGTGTACTCACCAAATTTTCCATCAAATTTTTGATGTCGTAGCCGGTGATTGTTTATTAATTTCAACAAGGCAACTAAGCTTTAACTACGCAACATATTTTTCTGTCTTTTATATTAATTAGAAATATAAAAATATTTACTTTTTGTTCTTTTGTTTTATTTTTTTCATGCAGTGCTACTGAAAGGTTTTTTAGTTTTGATTATGCGATAAGGAAAATGTTAGATAACTCGAACATGTTGGATATTTGTATGTTGGCCTCATTCTTGTTAAAACAAATATAAAAGCAAGATGTTGGATCCAATGTTTTAACATGTGGGGACGTCTTCAGTGTGCCCTGATTTTGTGTCTTGTATCGCTTTCTTAGATGTTTTATTTTTGCGTGAAATCACTGAAGATTTTATTCACGTGATTTGTGGTCCAAGAGACGTGTGTTTCTAGAAGTTGCAGAAGCGGCTTAGCTTTGTCATGTTTCTTAAGTGTGATGTTGTAAAATTCAAGGAAACAATATATATGCTTCTAGAATATTGTGGAGACTGAATATATGATTTGGTGTGCTGATTTTTTAGCCTATGACGAAAAAGTCCATCCTGCTGAATGACTATATAAGGAAGACTCAGACTCTAGTTTTATTCACCAATTCAATGTTATTGAATTAAGTCTTTTAGGGTTTCATTGTTAAGCCTTGTTCTTTATTTGTGAGCCTCTCTTTGTATCATCTTGATGCACAGAGCAGGACCTGTAGTTGAGTTGTATTGGATCAAAATCATCGATTGATGAAAGAGTTTTTAGGGTTTTGAGTTTCTGTTATTTGTGAGCCTTTCTTGTGTCTCCTTGATACAAGTTTAGGACTGTGTTTATTGAGTTGTAATATTGTGAACTTCTCCTAAGCTTTGAAGTACGGAGTTAGTTTGTGTTTGAAGGTGTCTTCATCATATTGATTGTATTTGTGTAATCACAGGGTGTGTGATTGAGTGGATGTGAGATGAGATCTCAAGTCTAGGAGTTCCTAGGCTGAAGTCAATACGGATAGTAGCTAGGTGATAAGTTGTAAACTTGGAGTTTGCTAAGAACTTAGAACTAGAACTACACTAGTGGATTTTCTTCCTGGCTTGGTAGCCCCTAGAGTAGGTGTGTTTGTTACCGAACTGGGTTATCAAATAACATATGTCATTTACATTTTTGTCATTTATATTTTCCTTGTTTTGTTTGTTTATCGTTAGCCTGACGTTGAAACATTATTCTCAACATTCCAATTGTATCTCAGTGTTGGAACATTACATACATCATCAAGAATCTAGCGTGCCAGAATTTCAGAACAAATTTATTGCGAATGAATCACGAAGGAGTAGAATATTTAATTCACACCACTGTCCACCTGAATTCCACCAAATCCAGAATTAATTCAATGTATCCGTTATGCATCTGCCACTCATTAGTAATACTCCCCACATCATGTTTTCAAGCCATAAAAAGATTTTAATTGGCTAACACAATTCGTGAATCCTTGGGGATAAAATTTGTCAGGAGATATAGCAGTCCTCATGTGATAAATAGTTTAGGTACCTTGTTGCTAGACTCTGAAATTGAAAGAACTACTAGAGATCTCCAGGAAGTCTGATTGGCTAAAGTTTAGGTACCTTGTCAAAATTATTTAAACACTTAATTTAATCGATAACATTCTGGTCCTGGATAAAATTGTTTTATATCTAATACTATAATCTTATTAAACAGAATTGTTATCCCACTTCCTTCTGACGGCGATTTTTCATATAAAGAAGAGGATATGACGGACAAACCACCAAGAATTACGCTTGCTAACTATGGAAGGTTAGACAACTTGGAAGATATCTCTCTTGGGTTCTAACTCACATTCGACATCAAGACTTCAGTTCCAAACTCTTTGAGGGACAACAATTTTTAGGTAAAGAGTCAAAAGACTATATTGAGCATCTAACTCATTTTCTAGATACCTGTGATACTACAAATCTAAACAAACTCTCTAAATCTCACAAGAGGCTAAGGTTATTCAGGTGTTCTCTAACTCGAGGATCAATGGATTGGTGTTCTTGTCACAAAATATTTAGAAAGGAACCAAGAGATTGCAAGTTTCAGTCAGCAAGATGGTGAATCTCTATATGATTTATGGGAGAGATTAAATTTACTTTTGAAGTGGTGTACCGGTAACAAGCTTTATGAGATGAAAAGGATGCATATGATTTGAAGGTTCAAACGTTATGTGCTGCTAGATAGCAACAAACTAATGATCATTCAATTGGAAATCATTTCCAAACATTTGCTATCCCATGGTCTAACGCAGGTGTCCTCTAAATAAACCTTAGTGTGTCTTTTTTGTAATCAAGGTCAAACAGTGGTGAGTGTCTTCCTACAAGCCTAGTTCTATCTGAAGCGCAATTGAGGTGTACATGTACTTTTATGAAACAACATAGAAATCCATACTCCAAAACTTTGGATTTGGAAGTTGTGGTTTGTTGTAATGATTTTCGTTGGTTTTTGGATTTGTCTCGATTTTTCCTTTTGAGCCTATCGATCTCGAGATCTTAAAGCAACTAACTTTCCGGTAATAAAATTAAAGTAGCCAAGTGCGTTGTAAAATTAAAGTAAAAAGAAAATAAAAAGTAGAAAATAAGAAAAGAAGAAAAAACAAAATATTCACCAAGTCTGAAGAATTCGCTAAACACACTAGTTGTGCTTAGTGAATCGATTAGGAAAAGAATCTATATATACAGGTTATGTCTGGTTCACTAAGCACAAAAGTTATGCTTAACGAATATCACATAACAGAATTGAACAAAACTCTGTTTTTACAAACTTAAATAAAACTAATTTGACGCAGTCCCCGTCAATAGCGCCATTGTTATAAAAGGAAAAATTAAGTGTGTATTTTTCCAGCACAATGGTAAGTATGCCGATTTTTATCAAACAAATAAAATATTGTATCCATAGAGACCGCGCTTAGCTAATTTAAGTTTATATTGATAGAATTTTGAACAAAGTTTATAAAAAAGATTTTGGTGGTTTGAATCAAATTAAACTGAATATATATATAGATAGAGTTGTGCTCATATTGAATTTCAATACTTATTCCTCGTATGGTTCCTCTTAATCAACTGTATACTTTTTATGCCTCATATATAACTCTACCATTTCCTTAGCATGCGTCTCCAAGCTAAGGTTAACGACGCGAAATAACATAGAAATTAAACAAATGACTTCCTATACTCGGTGGCAAAATAGTCAATTGTTTCTATGGCCTATGCTCGAAAAGTTATACATGAATATAGACCTACCCTCGATCTCTCGAGCGATAGCACCTATACATAATGTAAACCATGTATATTAGATAACCAACCTTACGGGTCTGACTAAATCAAATTATCAATTGCGACACACTACATTGACGACAAAGCATTAAGTAAAGATTTAGACTAAAATTATATAGAGAATATAAATCATATAAAACAGGCAGACTAAAAGTATTACATAGACTTCTAGCTATTTACATCTAATCCCAACACAAGAGAGAGTTTAGTTACCCATTTGTTAGATAAGCAACATCAAAGAGTTGTTGAATTTTGAAGTTCCAAACTTCCTTGGTCCTCCGGAGGCTCCAGCCTACGTGCTAGGAGACCTACCATATTTGATAGGAGACCTTAAATTCCAACACAATATACAATTCTTAAGCATGATAAAGAGCAAGAAAAACCTTACTTAGTTTGACAAAAATAAAAGAGAGTCCCATAAGGAGGAAATTAGTCCCATAAGGAGGAGGAGCTAGGAAACCAAGTTTCGGACCATAGTGGAGCCACTCGCATCTAAAGGCTGAGAATTAAGTCAAAGCTAGATTACGCATAGTTTTTTTTTTTTCTACAAAGATTACGTTTAGTTTTAAAACCAAAAATGAAAAATATTTTGACCTAAACACATTGGTCGTTGATAATTGAATTATATTTCCAACACTACACAAAGAGGTCACTAGAGAAATTCGGAAAAATAAAAAAGACGTCCAAGTATAATACAAAATCACATAGATCTAAAGGTACGACCTATTCTTCTATGGTTATAGGACCAAATAAATAGTCTTTACACACACTCACATGAAGAGATTATCTTTAAAATATTTAATTATTTTTTATCAATTTTCTTTTTATCATTAAAAAAAATACTTGTTTATGTGTGTGTGACCAAACACTATTTATTTGGTCTTGTGACCATGTTAGAATTTATCCTAAAGGTACACCCTCGCAACTAAATAAGACTAATAATAATTATTTACTAGCAACATAAGATATCTCTCTACTGGATGATTAGACTGTGGCGGAATCTCAAAAATGGTAAAATATAGCACAACAAAAGAATTACATATTTATTTCTCCAATTGAAAAGAAGACTTTCTTTGTAAATTATAGGCTTGTCCCATAATTGATTTCCTGTAAAATTGAGCTCCTCAATCACCTGAGTGCGTAAATCAAAATAGACTACTTTTCCATCTTCTTTTATAAAAAATATACTTGCCTTCTTTCCTACTCCAATAGAATACTTAATGCAGGGTAATGGTTGAACTATAAAAAGTTTAAACCATGATTCTTTCACACCAAGTTCCCCTAAAATAGATATATGGAAAGTATCCACATTTGAATAATTTGAAATCAAACCAATTGATCCATTTAACACCATCAAGTTTGTCCACACATGCTCTAAACCAAAACTATCTTCTCCAAAGAGTATAGGTGTTATAGTGAATACCTCAATGCTTAGGTCAAATGACAAAAGATATGCTTCATCATCTTCATCATCAATAATTTCATTTAGACCCCACCAGGGAAACACTCCATCTAGGAAAACTCCTTTTTCTTCAAAATCAACAGGGAAATCAAATTCAATTTTGCTCCATGAGTTGCTTCTTAAGCTGTATATCTCCCAAAAAGGGTCGTAAGTTGTATCTTCTGGCATTATCACGTTAATATCACTTTTTGGAAAACATAATACACGACGAATCACTTTATAGTCATCTCTAACACAATCATAACCAAAACCATGTTTATTGATTTCAAGATTCATATCTGATTCAAACTCAATAGGGCTGGTAGGAACAACCTTGAATTCTTGTGTAGCTGGATTCCACAATACAACTCTTATATTGGGTTGGAAGTAACTAATTAGACAAAAAATCCCATTGATGCTACTAGAACCCGAAATTTCAAATTTAGGATAATCCTCGTGAAGTGGATTTGGCCAATCTAGTTTGGCCCTATTCTCAAATCTCTCACCAGAAAGAGAATACAGAACAGGTTTATTATCATTTATAGCTTGATATAGGAGGATAGATGTATCATCATAATAAGAATGATTATTGGAAAAGAATCTTCTATGGAACAAGCTTATGAAATAAGGGGTTTGAAACAAAAGGGTCCATGATTTACGCACACACTCAAAACGTTTTAAAGATTTTATTGGCAAGTTTGACAAAATTGACGGGGCAAGATGATTAGGTATAGAATTACTAACCTTTTTATTTCTTGCAATCAAAAATTTATCCATCTACACACTGGAATAAGGAGGCGCATGTGGAAATAATAAGAGGAAAGAGATGAGAAAATAAGGAGGCGGTTGATGGAACAAGAAGAAAAGAAGTCAGGTAAAAATTTAGGGTTTGTAATAGTGGGTTAGGCTGGACTCGGTTGGGCCGTCTTAAGTAATAAAAAATGATAAACTATAGTAGAAATAAGGACTAAACTATAGTGGTATAGAAGAAAAAAAATAATACATATATAAAAGTAATATTTTTTATATAACTCATTTACAGCAAAAAATACATATACAAAATGTAACTTATATTATTTCATTCAACATAATAGAGGTAATACAAGATGGAATCAAATAAAAAAACATGATGACTAGCATACTATTTTGGCACCCTTGCTAAAGTATGGGCGACATAATTTTCTTGTCTCCGAATAAAACTCATTTTAAAGTTTGGAAATTGTTGTAATAGCGATCTACAACTAAACATAATTTTATCTTAGTTCTAGTTCATTTTTGGTTGCAATGGTAAGAATATTGTCACATCCTACGGTCAAACTTTCGGTTTTCTCTACCACGGAAATATGTCTTCCCATTTACAGAATTTTCTTCCAGACACTATGAGGGCCACTGGGAAATTATTGGGGTTTTCCTATTTTTTTTCTTCTTATGGGGCCAAACATTGTTGGTGGAGTTCTTCTTTAGAGGTGGGGACTTCTCATGTTGTTTGTGGACCTGTACATTGTGTAAATTTATAGTGCAATCTAAGAGGGGGTGCGGGGGTGAATTAGGTGTTAGGACATTTCGGTTATTTTAAAGATGTTACAGTCCCTTCACAAAGACGTATACTGGTTCCCCTTCTAACCTAATGGTAGTCCAGTCCCTTCATATTCCATGAAGGATTTCACTATGTCAGAATCTTTGTTACAAGCAAGCCTCACCCCAAGGCTCCCTAACAATTTTCTTTACAACACAAGATAACACGCCGCTATCTTTAACAAGAATCCTCAAACAATGATGAGAAATTTATAAATGAATAATGAAGAAAAAATTGTATGGTTGTTATCAGATCAATATCACTTTAACAATGTATATATCTTAGTGCTCAGAAACTTTTATGGATGTGAAATATAAGCAAAATTTTATGGATGTGAAAATATAAGAAAAGTTTCACACAATATGAGAGAAAATGATATTTGATCTTTGAATTTGAGAATTTGAAAGTTAAATGACATTGTATTGATCTCAAATATATTTATAGAGGTTGTAGAAAAAGTCCATAAAGCAAAGCTACCCTTCAAAGAGGTTCCATAATCCAAAAATCATGTTTTGAAAACACACTCTTTCAGAAAATTTGAAAATTAACTAATGGTAATTGATTACCATGATATGGTAACCGATTAACTATTGTAACGTTACCTGGAATTTTTTATTTTTCAACTGGTAATTAGTTTACACGTATTTGATAACCGATTACACCAACTCAAAAATCAGTTTTTCAAAATTCTAAAGGATTGTTTCACATGGACATTTATATTTAACTTCGACGTTAAAAATGATAAATCAAAGATAAGGACCATACTTACAAATATTTTAATTAAAAATTAAGTATTTATATTCATCTTGTTTTTCATTTTGCCTCCATATTCTTTGTTCTTTTGTAATGTGAATCTGTTATCATCAAAACCTAGCCAAGTTTTAAAAAAGAAGATCTTCTTCACAATCTACTCCTTTTTTATGATGACAAACTGTATCCTTTTGACAGTGTTTGCTCAATGAAACTCCTCATATCTTGTATATCTCCCCCTTTGTTTTGCAATTGGATAACCTGAAACAATTTGATCACAAAACACAGACATACACTTTCTCCCCCTTTGACATCACAAAAAGAAGAAAGAAAAGTAAAACAAAGAGGTATCCATGCACGAATTCAAACAAGACATACATAACCATTCAAACAAGACATACAATATCTAAACATAGATAACTGTATAAGTCCATAAAATAGATAATCAGACAAGTCATAAACATAAAATACATGAAACATAAGATATTCATACTAAACATATAAATCAGACATAAAACATTAGACACTGAGCAACCGAACTACTCCTCATCATCCTCTTCAACCTCCTCATGAAAGGCCTCCAAAAGATCCAAGAGGGTAGAAATATCATCAAAATTTTATGTCATAAACCCATGATCACTGCAAAGTTCACCCATAATCATCTTGTTAGTAATTTCACCTTCCTGAGCATGAGCAGAAGTAGAGGCGGAAGAGATGTCAGGGACAGCAGGGGTAGAACCAGAGGGTTCTAAAAGGTTGTCACTACGGTGTCTATATTGTTAAGTAGAAGGATCCCAGAATATTATCATTTTACCTAGGATATCCATGTTAATTTGGTTATCAGCTACATTCATTGTGATGGAGAATTCATAAGTGATGTCAACATGGTTGGCCATAAGTCTTGAAAGAACCAGAGGATTTGCTGCTTCTGATTGCCTATGAACATTTCCAGAGAGATTTTTGCTTCTGAAAGTTCTATGTGGATTCATGTTGTTATTTGGGTTTCTAGGGTTTGGATTTATATATAATGAAGATGAGGTCAGTAGCAAGGGTTGGAAATACCAATTTGTTTTTGGCTAAAAATGCTTCAAAAGTTGAATAAATGGGGTTGAGAATCCTTTGGATGGGGAAAGGATTTACTGGTAACCGATTGCTCAATGAAATGGAAAAACTGAAAAACTACACACTGGAAAACCAATTTAAAGAAAAGTTGAACAAGGGTTTTGAAGAAAAGGAGGCCAAAGAATTGGATCTCCTATTTAAAATGGTATCAGAGTTGGGTTAAGGATTGTAATATGGGAATTAAACCCAGGTCCACGCTAGGCGTGAGGGTGGGTGTTGAAGTTGGTTTTGAAGTTGTTTGTAGATTTTTATTTGTCCCATATTGCTCAGGTTCCCAAGTTGTTGAGTGTATAAATATGTATGAGTATCATCATCTTTTGAGCTAGCATTTAGAATGAGATTCAAGCCCTTCAAACTTATCCAAATGAAAATTGCTCTTCTCACATACAAAATTGTTCCCTCCCATACAATCTAACAAAAATAGCCCCCACGTGACTTAAGTCACGTTGATGCCAACATGAGTTAACTCACGCTCATTACAGTTCAACATGACTTAACTCACGTAGGTTATAGGCCAACGCGAGTTAAGTCACATTAAGCAGCAGAACGACATAATTGGCTTTTTTCCCTATTTTCCTTCATTCATTCATACTTCCAAACATCTATTCCATCATTTGCATCCTTGTATTCATCCATTCATGCAATAACTCATTCATTTATTCAAAATTAAAATACGTAAAATAATCTGAAATTTAACCAAAATGTCATAAAAATACGCGAAGGCGCGAGTGTAAATATAATACATCCATATATGCCAAAATGTTATAAAAACATCTAAATATATACAAAATGTCAGGAAAACACTAAAAAAAATTATATTAAAAAAAAAAAAAATACTTTTGCGGACTATGGCTCCTAGTCCTCTTTCGGGGTACCGGCTCCTCCTGGAAAATTCTATACTCCGACTGGATGCCCTGCAAAATGTTTGTTAAGACAGGAGATGAAGACACGTCAGGATGCCCCATTGCACTATCCACTATGGCTCTGATGTTCAAAATAATCTGGAGTGGGTCGGGAAGCTGTCTGGCCCACTGCTACTCAACAATAACCTCCTCGCAAGGAGGGACATGAGCTATGTGATCATCAACGGGCGCAGGCTCGTTGAAAATAGGATGAGATACACGGTAGAACCATCTGATGTACCCCTCCTCATACTTCCACAAATTCCTCTCCCTTGTCTGTCGACCCCTCTGCGCCTAAGTAAGGACATGGACCATAAAATCTTGAAAGGCCACAACCACGTCCCCTGGCTCAAGAGCCCCAATCATCGTAGGAGATCTGAGAATGGTTTGATAATAGCCATACTGCCTGAGAACCCGCTTAGGCAAGTGAAGGCACATCATGTCTTCGCCGGCCATGATCCAACCGGAGTACTGGCAGATGTCGTGTAAAGGTTTGATGTCTCATCGATCCTCGTATGACCTCTAGATGACATCAACATTCACCATCAGATCAATGAGGCCTCGGTAATGTCTTGGATCAGAAAAGCCCATGGGGGTTTCCATCTGGCAGCAAGCAGCTAGGCACGATCGTAGTCCTTCACAAGCTTCCTCAAAAAGAGTTTCAGGAAGTTCTCCAAAATCCATCCCTACAAACACAAAGAGACACAATAATATCAGAACAAGTATCATACAAACAAATACAGACACATATACAAACACAATAATATAGTAAGTCATTTATGATATGTTATAGAAAAGAGAGAGAGAGAGAGAGAGAGAGAGATTACCTCAATTAAGGTCATGTAACCTCCAATGACGCTAATCTTCGGGAATAATATCAGATGAATGTTTTTGCTGTTATTGTCGGCAAAAATCGTGAGGTCAACCAAGAGCAACAAAAACGCCTTAATGCATATGGTCGTATCAATCTCCTGCTCCTCCACCTCCTCCTCATCACCAAACTGCTCCAACTGATTACACTTATTGAGGAGTCTGTCATACGACTCCTTCAGGTGAGTTATGGTGACATACCCACCCCACTTTTTAGTCACCTCAGATAGAGACTTTGCCTTCGTAAAACCCAGGTCGATTTGCAGAAGCTCCATACCGTCCTCGTAGTGTATATCCTCCTCAGCAATGAGCCTCCCAAGGATGAGAATGTCTAGAAGACACACGACATCATCTAGTGTGACGGTCATCTCCCCAACTAGAAAATGGAAGTTGTTGGTCTCCACATGTCATCTCTCTGACAAGGCGGTGATGAGGCCATGGTTGATGTTCTCGTACCCAATCTGAAGGAGGGGGCAAGACCGAATGCATTCACCCGCTGGAAGAACCATGCATGTCCCTGTCTTGGGAATGTCAGGCTCTCAGCCTTAAGCTTCTTCTCATGTGAGGCAGCATCCTCTGAAACGAAATACAAAATAAGTAAACAAACAACAAACCGTTAAAAATATAAACGTTTGAATAACTAAAAAAGACATAATAATTAAATCGTAAAAAAACAATAATTAAAATAAACATTTAATATTTTAACATAAATATTTAATCATAAAATTAAATTAAAATAAATAATTAAATTGATGCGTAATTTAAATTGGCACGTACTTTAAATTGACAAGTAATTAAATTGACGCGTAATTTAAATTGACGCGTAAATTAAATTGACGCGTAATTAAAATATTTTATCATAAAAATTTAAATCGTAAAAATTAACATATCAATTGTCATATCATTAAAATAAAATTAAACAATTATACTTACTTCGGCGCCACTCCATAGTATGCATGCTACGTGGCTACCGAATCTCGGTAGAAGCGGCAAGTCAGTAGGGCCCCCGCGAAAACTCTCTGGTTCGGCCTCCTCCTACTGAGCCTGCTGCTGGGCCTCACCCTTCTGCTGCTTAGCCTGCTCATACTGAGGTTGATACGCATCATGTTGATGTTGATGTTGCGTTGGGTCCACTATCTGGGACGCAATTGCCTTGGACGTCGTCGCATCCGCTTCATCACTCCTCCTGATCCTCGTGCTCCCTTGTCTCCGTCTACCATGATGAAGGCGCGCAACGGCCTTTTCGGACCGTGCACTTCTGGTACTCGTCTCTCTGCCTCCTCTAAGTCTGTTCGGTCTCTCAGACATACCTACACAACATTTTTTAAAGCAAAAAATCAATGATTTTATTCGTGGGGACATTATGTCATTTTTAACTATTCAACAACAATAGTTAAATTTCGGCAATGTCATTTCAATCTCTAAACTACTACATTGCACTCAAACTCACTATAATCAACATTAACAATCCAATTTCTAACTAATTTCATCATTAGCAATGCAAAAAACAAACAAATTTTCATTGAGATATTTTACCAAACACCTAGAATTCAACATTCAATCAACGTAAAATCTAACAATTTCTAAACCCTAAACTACCACATTGGATTTTTGGATTTTAAAATCCGAAAATAGTAGTATTTCTCCTATTTTTGGATGGAAAAATTAGTTTATCCCCAATTTGGATAATAAAATGTGAACAAATTAGTTCGTATTTTATAATCCAAACACCCTAAATAGTAGGGTGCGTTCCTTTTTTCAGATTATAAAATCTGAATTATCCTTGTAACTCCTCATGTGCCAAGAATTTAGGGGAAAACGGTCTGGTTTGTATTGTCTGAACTATATGAACACAAAGACTAAGTTTGTTTGGGACATGAATGGCTAATTTAAGAAATGTACTAACTA
>Ga0228711_1001892_pt1 | contig 31510 bp, 13 predicted proteins | sample MedpolnodulmetaG_2_FD_177996 | JGI IMG/M metagenome (GOLD analysis project Ga0228711, IMG submission 177996) | Root nodule microbial communities from Medicago polymorpha collected in Santa Monica, California, United States - brown nodules | ecosystem: Host-associated > Plants > Roots > Nodule... | reverse complement strand
CCTTAATAAATAATATGGGAAAGATAAATGAAAGAATTGAAAGAAGAGAGAGTAATAAATAGTTAAGGTTATAATAGGAAAAGTAACATTAATGTTGCATTGGTATTGTAAAGCGACATATAATTTGAGACAAATTTTTTCTCTAAAGCGACATACAATTTGGGACGGAGGGAGTATATAATTTTTTTTTTTAGTATCCTTAACCAGTGTCTTGGGACACTCGTTAGCATTTCCCAACTAAATAAAATAAAATCATTTATGCTATGTTTGACAATTATTAACATGGCACCTTTTGGTCTGAAGATGTTTAAAAGAAGTAAACAAGTATTTGTCAAAAAATTCCTTCAAAAAAGTATTTGTCAAAAAAAAAAGTTGAAAATAATATTAAATTACGTATAGATAAAGAATTGAATCGTTTTTAAGCTGAATTTGAGAATGGTTTATTAAAATGGTTTGTTCACTTATCCACTTCTAAAAAAAATATAATTGAACTATGACATGACAGAACCATAACAAATCCTGAGGCTCAAACTCAGATCAGCCAAACCAGTCCAAATTAAATCAAACAAAACCTAAAATTAGAGAACACTAAAATCACTAATCAAAGATTCTTAAATGCAAAAATAGAAACAAACTAAAATTAGAGGGGGAAGAATTGAAGCTTCATCGCCATTCTCACTGTCTCAAATACCGAATAGCAGTGTCATCGTCGCTCACTGCTAGTAGCAACTTAGTAAAGGGGTACATTTGATTTGATTTTTCATAATTTTATGGGTTTTGTCTGCTTTGATTCTTCGATCTTCTTTGTATTTCCATTACATCTTTAGACAAATGTGTCACTTTTATCTTGCTTTTCCAACGATGATTACATTTTCTTATATATACAATATACCAGATTAAGGTTTCAATTTCAACTTATTTCAGTTCCGATCAAAAATACTGAATCAGTTCATCGAACTGATGAACTGTTATGGCAGTTCAGTTAGGTTTGAAACAAATTATTAACAATTCGGTTCAGTTTTCTTTCTGAACCAAACCATGAACAGTCCTAAAAGAAGAGTTAAGCCACCACAATACTTCTGCACTACATCAAAACATTTGTAATTTTTATGGCAAAATTTTTAAGTCGTCACTATTGGCTAATATTGCTTGCTATTCTGCAGATCTTTTTACAACATAAATAAAAACAGTGACAACAAGTACTTGAATCAGGAAAACACCTACGGAATAAATCACCACGCTTCCAATTTGACATTTTGGATCAACTCCATAAACAAGTATTAAGAAAACGGGCATTGTCACGAGTGAAATTCTAATCTTAGCAAGTAACAATAGCAATAGAGGGCGTCTCATGAGCACCATTGCACCAATATCAACATTGTTCACTTGTCATAGTAGATCAATTTTCCCACTCTCTACAAGTGGTTTTATCGACTTGTAACATATGAAGTAAAGGACATCAGGCTCCATCTCAAACAGCTTCGACCTGCCAGCATAATCAAATTAAATGGCTTTCTAACTTTTAAATAACAGCAGAACAAATTCATGCGAGAAAAAGATAATTGCCTGTCGTCAACAGGTCCATCTTCAAGTTGAATTCCTGTGAGATATTCTTTACTTCTACACAAAACAAATGTGTCTAGTCGGGGTTGTGGAACTGAAACATTCAAAACAAATTGTCATTGTAGTTTATGTCAGGAGACATCCTAGTGTCAAAGACATAACATATAAAAAAGACAGCATGATTTATGGTAAAGCAGATCCAAACCCTCAATTAGAAAGAGAGAAAACACAAATGGGAAAAAAAAACGAGGGAGAAGCCTCTCTAATATGGTTTTTCATGGAAAGGAATCTACAATAATTTAAATGCACGCGCAACAACAACTAAGCCTTATCCAACCAAGTCGAGTAGGCTACATGGATTAAACGACACCAGAATGTTCTATCAAATACCATATTTCTATCCAAATCATTAATCTCTAGATCTTTCGCAATAGTTTCTCTTATAGTTTTTCTAGGTCTTCCTCTACCTTTAGTGATTTGACTCCCCTCCATCTGATCTACTCTCATTACTACAAAATCCACAGGTCTTCTCTTTACATGACTTCTGTCCAACTGTATTTATTATCAGTAAAACTACAAGGTTTATAATATAGCCAGTCGCAAGCAAGTAACATAGTTCGTTAGGTGTTGCCCAGTGCTAATCTTATTCATAGAACAGATGCTCTCTTCCCATAACTAACTAAACGATTCTCAAAGATATCCCACTATCTTCTTCAGATCCAAATATAACAGAACCCATCACACAAATGATTCATCTCTCTCTGCCACATCAACATTTTTTCCCTCACCCTTCTTATGTTTCCTAACATAAACTCTCCCTCCACACTAGGATTTAGGAAGCTCATGTGCTAACTGCACATTTTGGCCCACACTCTCATTTGGCCACTTCTCTTTTCAATTTTCTAGGTTTGCATGGTTAATGAAAATTTTCAAATTTCTAGGTTTCCATGGTTAATGAAATTCTGAATGTAAAAGTGACTTTTGAGGATTAGCTATCAAAATATTCAAAATTAAGCACAACCAAAGGTCATTAAGTGCTTAGAGGGATATCAAAATAATCTCTATAGGGATTCATGCACTTTAAAACAACTTCAAGTCAAATATGCAAAGAAAGCTACAAAGCATAAAGTTTATAAAATGTTGAAAAAATAATGCTACAGAAATGATCATCATACTTTGAGTTTAGTTATTTCAATCCAATCATTGCAAAATCTTTCATATTACTTGTCAAAATGCTAACAAGAAATTTTCTCTCATAACAGACTGATTTCAGAAAAATCAAATTTGAATAATAACAAAACCAAAAATGACAACTAATAATGGTAACTTACCCATGTCATCCTCTTCACTAATGACAGATTGTCTCTCATAAGACTGATAATTTTCAGGCAGTTTTGATAGAACACTGCTCTCCAGATGTTCCTTCAGGTCATCTGTGCACCTGCACCCAGAAAACTAGATTAAAACCCCCAAGTAGCCTACTTCGCTATCTTTTAAAACACATTGATAGTCAGAAAAATTTCTTGTTAAAACACATTGAGCAATCTTTTACAACACATTGGATAGCCTTACCTTTCAGTGAAAAGTTTCTCATCCCTTGAAAGCCTGTTCCAAAGTTCTTGGGTTTTTCGAATGTGGAACATGTACTTTTCGATCTGCAATATAAATATGGTTGTAAAATTAAACAAAAAGCAATCTAGTGAATACAGCAATAGGTCATGCAATCAGTATTCAAATATTTCAACAATGAATGTGTATCTTAATTACATAAAACCTATGATACAGGTAGAAACTAAGGTGGTAAAAAATATTATCTCGCAAAATAGAGGCTATACCGAAAATCACATTTCAATCTAGTTATAGATTAATAAGGCCGCTGTTAATACTTGAGGGTAAGGAAACAATGAATTATTGGTTCGTTTTTCTTAATTTCTATCAAATGAACTAATTTAGACTTGACAGTAAACACCCATAAATAATCCTATTGCTTTGAGTGTAAACGCTAAAAGCCTATGATTGATTACCTTCAGGATGCGGATGCGAAGATATGATCTTAATAGAAATAAGGTTCTATCTAAGTCCATCTGATACAGAGATACTGAAAGAGGGTCACTACCAACAGACAATTTCTCCTCCACAGTTTCTTCCTGTAAAAGGAGAAAAACACATTTATTAAATGTGAAGTAACTAGGAAAACCACCAGAACATCAATGAAAGGTTACTAATGAATGAAAAACCGACAATAAGAAATTTAGGTTTCTTTTCTCAGTTCAATATTTTTTATAAAAGAACTTGAACTTTATATCCATGTCTTCAAAACTTAAATTCATTTCAGCTGGCAAGCTATCACAAGAAACCACAAAAAGTAAAATGTAATGAGTTTTCGAAATGTTACCATCAATTCAATCTGTCCTTTGACACGGTTGATCAAATCAGATTCAAAACGAAGAATCTCAGGGGCTGCCTTTTCATTACGCCAAGCTCGCTTGAGAAGCTCAACATCAGTCGTCGAAATCAAGGCATCATAATCGTCAGCGAATGATGATTGTTCTCCTTCCACAGATCTTGAACCCATTGATCAAAACTTACAATGAAAATGTTCTGCAAGTGTTTTTTTTCAATTTTGTTGCTCAGTGCTATTCAATGAAAAGAACCAAGAACATGGCCACCTGAAAAGAGTTAAAGGAGAGAATATGTGTTAATGTGTTTTCTGTTCTAACCTCATTAGATAAAGTGATGGAACATGAACAGTGTCAGAATGATGTTCAACAGCGGTCAAACTACTGAAAATTAAATAATTTTTAATTTTTTTTAATACAATATATAAGGTTTAAAGTAGAGGTCCGTGACCACAGCCTGGACTGCGACGTAATAACTTTTTATGTTAGTGTAATCCAACGCGGCTGTGACTGAATCTGCATTGATAATATTCTAATTAAATAATTAATATAGTCCCATAAGTATAACTTGGTAAAAGACTACACACACATTTTGATATGTTTGGGCACCAGTTCGAACCCACAATTCACAACTTTTTGGCACTTAGTGCGCACTCAACTACATAACATGGTAGAGTCAAACATGGTAGCCATAAACATTGTCATCAAACATGCTGCAAAATGTACTACCCATAAACCAAATATCTTATACATTCTTTTAAGCAGCAAAATTTTCAATCACCCAAATGTGGTCAGTGGCAGATCTTGCCCGAAATATTGGGAGGTCATATATAATCAATTTTATCAGAAGTTTTCCTCTTAAAAGATGCACTAATTTTCTTATGTATAACCAATGTATTGCTCCTAAAAAATACACAAATCAATTACTACTAATAACATAAAGCGACAGTAAATTCAACAGAATCTTTGAAAATAATGCTCTATTCAACACAAAATGAAACTCAATTGTATATTTCCTTTCAACTTGGTACCTATTCAACTCTAGCCAACATCGCCAACGCAGTGTCTTATTAAATTGTTAATCGGCGTAATAAACAGAGACATATACAATGTATACCAGAAACCCACATAACAAATGAGACACAAATAAGTGGGGACCCATTGTTTGCTCAAATTCAGATGCAAATCCCACACCATTTTATTCAACATAGCAATATTATTCTATCTAACCTTTCTACACCTTAATTAACCCTAAAATAAACGGAGAAGAAGAACATTAATAACAAAAGGATTCAACAAAAGTAGACATCAAGCAACTTCCCACCAAATTCAGCTCTTGATTTTCACAATGAATCATAAATTTTCATCAATTTTCAATTTATAGGATTCAATTTTCCCTCAATTATTAAGGAAGAAACATAGAATAGTTTGAATTAAATGAATATGACAATTGAAAACAAACAAACAAACCTGAATGGATGAGAGAGAGAGAGAGAGGGGTGCTGCCGCTACCACTGGAAGGAGAGTGAGGTGAGGGTGAGAGACGAAAGTGGGGGGGTGCAATTAACAACACCCCATGGGACTAAATTGACTAAAAATGAAATATTTCAACAGTGGATACCTGCTTGTTCTGAATTGAAATTGAGTTGCGAGTGTGAGGGTCGGAACTGTGTGACCTTCGTGCGGTGGTGCGTTCGCCGGGTTCTATGTGCGCGGGAGAAAAGAAGGTGAAGCTTTGTTTAGGTTCCGGATTATATAACTTTATGGAGGGAAAGTTATGTAACTTTGAGTCAATATCCATCACTGGATAAATCTTATGGTCCATATTTTGACATGTGTCCTAGTCATTTTTGTTTTTAATGTTAAAAAAAAAAAACACAAATCAGATTGAGAGACATCAACAATGTAATACTCTATGTCCTAATGAGCTTAGATCAGCCGGTAAGACAATGCATAATATATGTAAGGTACGAAATTCGAACCCAGCCACCATTAAAAAAAACACAACAACATAACATCGTATACACACACGAAAACACGCACCAACATTAAACAGTACTCTATATACACACGAAATACTTACATGAAAACAACCATGGTTACACAATAATCACAAGAAATACAATCAATCATGCTAGCTTGCTTATAAAATAAAAAGAAAGTTAAATGGGTATTGACATTGACGAGAATGAAAATCCATTCAATTCAATGGGTTATGGTTTTCTAAATTATCTTCTCTAGTATAAAATCCATTCAATGTGCTAAATAAGAATCATTTTGATAGGAAAAAAAATTGAGACATTGAAATGAAAAGGAGCTATTTCAAATGTCATTAAGCATTGATTCTTACCCAGTAAACTCTGAATAGATTCGTGGTGAGAATGATGGCATACGACAACCAAAACGGCGGCGGAGATGGTGGCCATGTACTGTAGAACGGATACTGATTTGTGAAATGGGTCTATCAATCTAATTTTGTTTTTGTTTTTTAACATAGAAAAAGGTTGAGACATGTGTTTAAATCTGAGCCATGAGATGAATCCAATGATGGATATTGACTCAAAGTTACATAACTTTCCCTCCATAAAGTTATACAATCCGAATATTTTTTAGGATTTAAAAACGGCAAAGTCATCAGTGCGCGAGTAACTTATGTCACCTACAGTGCGAGACTACTGAGATCCATTGGATTAGAATAGACTTCAATGGACTTTTTCACCTCTCTTCTGCACTATATTTGTGTAGTTCATGCTTTTACAACGCAATGATGACAATGTTCATGCGCAATCGGGTCAATTACGTGGCATAATTTGCAAATCGATATCACAACACAGGTGACATTTGTTTACACCAAACAATAATTATCTTGTTAGTCGAAATCGACAAATACACCACTAAAGGTTAAACCAGTTTTCCCTAATAGACGAAAGGTCAATTGAGTGCTATTTTTGCCAAACAAGGATTGTCAAATTCTTTCTTGAGTCTACCGGCTAGTATGTGGGTCTTGAAGACATCATAATGAGTCAAAGCTCAAGTAGAAATTAACATTGAGGCACTAAACCAATGCTCACCGATTATAGTGCCACAAGACACAAGAAGCGATAAAGGAAGCATGTTTTGAGGAAGTTCTCTGCACTTTAGACCTTGTCAACGGATCATGTTGTGAAGTTGAAAGCTGACATACAAACATAGGGCTCCACGAACACCTAAACGAGGATAAACTCATGCTCTACCCACATAAATAGCCGAACAAGGTTGTACACCACATCGTTTTAGCATGTAGGAATAGATTTGACTATCAATACTTACTATGTACAATGTATTCAATAGACAATCAATTAACACATAAGCTATTTTCTCTATTTTATCCATTTACCACTTTTCCTTAATCTTGGTTTATATGCACTTCTTAGTACAATACTACCCCCGTCCCAAATTATAAGCAACAAAGACTAACTTTTATCATATTTAATTATGTTTTTTCAAAAAATCATCTTTTTCAAGGAGAAATTAAATGCAATTTGCATTCATTATGCTTTCTCTTTCATTTTCATTTTCTCTATAACTAATAACCAATAAAAAATGTTTTTACATCTTTCTATGAAACTTATTTCAAGGATAACACAAGAAACTATACTACAAACTACAATATTTTAGTTTTTTTAATAAGTGTGAAAATATTTTTGTTGGTTATAATTTGAGACGGAGGGAGTAACAAAAAATTCATAAACTATGGTACTTAACGAAAGGGAATCAACTTTAATCCCATAAAGAAAGAGAATCACAGTTGAGGACGTAAATTGATTCCTCGACTAATCTCTAGCTTCATCAATAAAAATATATACTCCTTCCGGTCACTATTATAAGTAAAAGTTCACTTTTTAAATTCATTCAATAAATGAGGTATGTAGTTTATATATAGACCATATACATCATTTATTGAATGAATCTAAAAAGCCAACTTTTGTTTATAATAGTGACAGGAGAGAGTACAAAACAAGATCATACTAGAATCTATACTGTTTTAGTCGCTATGATCAATTATTCAGTTAAGGATTGACCATTATTAATTACTATTAATTTAAATTATTGTCTTGTGTTATTAAACACTAATGATCAGTTATCAATGATTTAAAGTAAGAAAAATTAAAATTATCAATGATTTCATTGGACTATTTTTTTCTAGTGAACTATGATAGGTTTGACTATTCTGTGAAGCATAAAGAGAGATCCAGTCTCAACCGTTTAAATATTTAAACATCAGTGTGGAGAAAACCTACATTGTAACGAGGATAATCATCCTTCTTATACTTGTTTTCTCTTAACAACGACGGGATGCTAAAGGTACACCGTTCATAATCTATCTACTTCTCTAAGAATATGATCACATTGTTAAAGTTCTAACACCTAATCCATATAATGGCCCATAATTATTCAAAAAAAAAAAAAAACTAATCCATACAGTGGCCAATAGTAGAACACATTTGGACTGTCACTCATTTGACTGTTTTGAAAAAAGTGTATTCCCTCGCTGCTCCATACAACGATAATCCGATTCCAACGTATAATTCCGTCTTCCAAGGTCACTTCAACTTCCAACCTAATCCATTAATTATTCTCCTTAATTTAGGTTCATTTTCATTTTCTCTATTCTTTTCATTTCCTTTGTAACATGCAATTCTCCAATGATGATGCTAATCAAAATCATAGCTATTGTGAAAATGAATGTGCTGATCCAAAGCTTTTAAATCATAAAATGGAGTCTTTTAATGAGTTTTCTTCTGATGCATTAGGCATTTTTTATGGCTGTTATGAATCAAATGATGATTCAATTGGTATCATACCCTCTTTCACAAACAAACCTTCTGAGGTTAACTTGAAGAATGTGATTTCTAGGGCATTTTCCATTTTAAAGGGACGAAACAAAGCATCGGAAACCAATGATGTATCGTTCTTTGGCGTCGGAAAGAATGGAGATATTGTCATTGACCCTTCCGTGTACATGCCAAGTGCGCCACCGATTGAGATCGATTATGGTCCTTATAAAGAGGTGTTAGAGGTCGAGCCGCCTGAGTGGCTTCGTGATAGCTCCACTACTGCTTGTATGCAGTGTAGTGCTCCGTTTACTGCACTTACTCGTGGAAGGCATCATTGTCGATTTTGTGGTGGTGTTTTTTGTCGAGGGTGTACGAAGGGGAGGTGTTTGTTGCCTGTTGCGTTTAGGGAAAGAAATCCGCAGAGGGTTTGTGATGTTTGCCATGGGAAGCTTGATCCTGTGCAGGATTTTCTTATCAGTAGTATTAGCAATGCTGTGCAGGTTGCAAAGCACGATGTAATGGATTGGACTTGTGCTAAAGGGTGGCTTAACTTTCCTATTGGTTTTTCTATGGAGCATGAGATTTATAAATCATCAAATACTTTGAGAAACTACTGCAAGGTTTTTTTTCTTTCTTTCTTATTGCTTAGTATAAGATTGCATTGAGTGACTAGTTATTTTATTTCATTGATGACTTATCTTATTGCTTGTATCTATGGAACACAAATGCTTCATAAATGGAAAATTTCCGGTACCTAACATAATATTCATGACACATGTTACCAACTAAAGACGCAAATGTCACTTGGATATGATACATGTTCAGCACATCTTATTATTAACTACGTTTTTTGTTACAGATTCGTAGTATGAAATAATATACTGATATAGGTGGGGAAAAACATGTAGTGAAGCATACTTGTTATGATCACGATTTTTTTTTTAATTGTCATACATCGACTGTTGATACATTATGATTTAATGAGAAATTATCAATGTAAATGTCTCTCTACTATTATTTGCGAACACATTTATCTTGAATTTGAAAATTTTATGGTATCTGTATCTGTGTCCTACTATGTATCCGTGTTTCTTAGGCTTGTATGATACTTGTTTGAGTGAGTGGTTGCTAATGCCATCAAGTATGGACTGTGAATTATGATCAAGTGATTGATTTGTTGCCATGCTAATAGTAGATTATTCATATGTATCTCCTGGTAGGTTGCCAGGTCCAATCCTGAGAAGTCAATCCCTTTAGCCATTCTTAAGGAAGCCAAAGGCCTAGCAATTTTAACAGTTGTCAAGGCTGGTGCATTGCTCTCATACAAACTGGGTACTGGTTTGGTTGTTTCGAGAAAATCAGATGGATCATGGTCAGCACCATCAGCAATATTCTCCCTAGGTTTAGGATGGGGTGCTCAGGTAATGAATCATAAGTGGATTTCTATGATGTGTAGAAATATAACTCTACGGTTGTGCTCATTATTTTGGATTAATGGAAAATGAAGATGAAAGAATAGCATGTGTCAAGTAATTTCTTTTATATTTCAATCTTTATATTCATAGTATTATTTGTATGCTGATCTTGCGTTTGCTGAAACCTTTGTTTAACCAAATATAATAGAAAGTCACTAATAATACAATATTAAGACCCTGTTTGGATAAGGAGCTTATTAAGTGCTTATAATAAGCTATTTCTATGATAAAAAGATAAAATAAATTTAAATTGCATTGATATGAGCTGCTTCTATAAGCTCTCCCAAACAGTCTCACAAATGCATATGTCAATAGATAAGTTCAAATAAGTCAGTACATACAAGCCCTAAAATCAAAACTTAATTGCTAGGCGTGAGCGCCTGCTTGTGCACATGCTTACGGTTTCTCTGTGATTGACACAGATTGGTGGTGAACTTATGGACTTTATTATCGTGCTTCGTGATATCAAAGCTGTGAGGACATTTTGCAGTCACATGCATTTATCTCTTGGTGCTGGATGTAGCGCTGCTGCAGGGCCTATTGGAAGAGTTCTTGAAGCAGATATTCGTGCTGGTGACAGAGGTTCTTGTATGTGTTATACTTACAGTTGCAGTAAAGGTTGTTTGCCGTAAAACTTTGTTTCTTATCTCTTAACCTTCTTTTGGATGAATTGAAATGACAAGAACAATTGTTGTGCAAGATTCGTTTAGTTACATAACCATTAGGCTATTTTGTGCGATGTTAATAATATTCATACTATGGCTTTAAACTTGCTTGAGTGGTTACACTGAGCAATCTTGGTTGATAAGGTAACACCAATTATTGTATATGGTGATTTCTGAATTTTAACCGGTTTCTTCCATACTTGTTCTCATTTTATTCTTATGATTGATGCTTGAAAGAATGACTAACATGGGATGTACTCAAATCGTAGGTGCATTTGTCGGAGCGTCATTAGAAGGAAATATAGTTGCAACGAGAATGGATGCAAATATGCAGTTTTATGGAAATCCATGTCTCACCACATCTGACATTCTTTTAGGGATGGTGGACAGACCGGAGGCTGCTGAGCCGTTGTACGGGGCTCTGCAAGACTTATATTCCAGTTTAAGCTGTTAGTTCTACTTCCAGCTGTATATAAATTGCACTCGTCATTCTATCCGCTGCATATATAACTCTGTCACATTCATTGAGTTCTTAAATGTGGTTCCTCAATTTGCATATTTGAAGTCATTAGGGTCTAAGGATCATGGATCAATACTTGAATTATATACCCTGATGCACTTGACAAATACACCAGTTTATCATGTGAATATGTTAATAACTTTATTGTGCATAGCCAATGGATTAAATAAATTATTAGTTTTGTTTCTTGAAATCTTATATCCTTATTGAGAGGTTTCTCCGATTCGAATCCTCTCTCTTGATGCAGCGGTGCAAAAACATTTTTATATCGATTTTTTTCGCCGCAATGTTTGAAAGAATCTGAGTCCAAGGTTCCTTTGGAATTGGATTTCCCGTACCTAACAAGATTACTAGCCAATGAGTGGTCATTGGTTATTTATTCCAGAATTGAATTACCAAAAAAAAGAGTGTAATGATTTTTTTAAAATGTTATGCTTGGGCTTATTCCTGCCAACTAGCAACGTTAATGTATCTCTGGTTATGTTCTTTTCTTTTAGAGTAAAATCATTGAAACAATATTTTATTAGACTATATTATACTATTAGTAGTTAAAGTTTGAACTCTGGGTCCTAATTTTGCGTTCCCTGGCTTGAATTATGCTCTTCTCCCAACTCGTTTTGCTCATTCCCAACCAAACTTCTGAAAATGCCCTTGCGTGAGTTAACTCACGCTAGTGTTAATCTCTGCGTGATTTAACTCACGCAGTGGCATTATAGGAATTTCAGTTGGGAACGAGCAAAAACACTTGGATGAAGAGCAAAATTCCTTGATTTTCATGTGCTCCTGTGGCAACATTGACAAACTTGGAATTGTGATACCCATTACCATGTGGGTCATTTGGTGGGCTATAAATATGATTTTCATAATGATGCAATATGTCTCTCATGGCAGAGGCGTCTTTGTCTAAAATCAAAGTTATGACTCATGATGTGACTCAAACTTTCAGTGGTATGCATAAAGAGATTACTAACAGTCAACCTCAATTTATTGTTTTGCAAAGAGGCCAACTAGGTTCGAATATTCTTAATGTGGATGTGTTCTCAAACTAACCTTGGGATGATGGGCTTTGGTGGCTTAATTAGAGACTCCAATATTCTTCATGCATAAATTTTGGCTTTGATGCACGACACAAGATTCAAATTTGTTGGGAGAAAGGTTTGAAAGACATTGTTTGCTATATTGATTTTATGCATACTATTCACCTGGTACAATATGCAAATGTTTCCACTCATCACTATGGAAATGAGATATCCATTAGTTGAAAGTACATGACTAAGGAGCGGACGGACATTCCAACTCTATCGCACTCTTAGGGAAGGGGGAATAGGTGCGTTGATTATTTAGCCAAACTTAGAACAAGGTCTACTGAATTAATGATCTACGTATTGTGCTCGATCCCCCAACAGAGCTTCTCTTGCTATTCACCGCAGACATGTTGCTTATCATCTTTTCACTTCCTAGAGTCTCTGAGCCCAACCAATTGAACTGTCTTGAGGACAATTTACAAATAAGTTAATTCTATTTTATACTACATTTAAGCTAATTATTATGTACCAAATAGAACTAAAAGTTTTTAATTCCATTAATCTTATTTTTGCACGAAAGGACTTAATAATTTTTATATTTGCTGATCAACTTAAATAATTATTTTATACTAAACCTAGTTCTTTCATTTATCAAGAGTTATAACATATTTTATATTCACCGTTATATTGTTGTTAATGATATCCAAATTATTAAATTGATTAATATTTATTAAAAACAAACAAATTAAATAGGTTAACAGTCAAAAACCATTTTGCATGTTAATTGGATCGAATTTATTCACATCTGAATGACCCTTTCAACCTGATTACTCTCTCTTCCCCCATAAAATATGGTAAATTCTACATCACTTCTATTACTACCACTTTCTGAATAGGTTTTAAGTACAATTTCATGTAGAAAAACACAAAACCACTCTTGATAGTAAAATTTACAGCATGGGAAACAAAGTTTGCATGCTTAATTGTGGTTGTGTCCCCATAAAAAATACTAAAAAAAGAAAGACTATAAAACAAAATCTCTCAACTCCAACATCATTTCCTAATCCCTCCACTGATTTTACCCTAGATGAATATTTTGCAAACAATGAAATTACTATTCCCACCCCTCTTCCCATAAAAGAAGTCCCATTTTATGATTGTGAAATTTGCTGTGAATCAAAACCTCTAAATGACTCATTCAATATAGAAGGTTGCACTCATTTCTTTTGCACCAAATGCACAATCAAATACATTGTTTCAAAGCTTCAAGAAAACAAGCTTAACCTAAATTGTCCCGAATCACGTTGTTCTGGAGTATTGAATCCTCAATATTGCAAACCAATTTTACCTAACAAAGTGTTGGATTGGTGGGAAAAAGCTTTGAGTGAATCAGTGATTCCTGAAGAGAATAAATTCTATTGTCCTTTTTATGATTGTTCAGCACTTTTAATTAGTGAGAATGATCACAAAAGTGAAGTGATTGCACAATGCATATGTCCTCATTGCAATAGAATAATTTGTGTTCAGTGTAAAACTCCTTGGCATCAAGAAATGAGTTGCGAAAAGTTTCAGAAATTGAAGGATAGTGATGATGAGCTTATGTTTGATCTTGCTAATAGGAGGAAATGGAAAAAGTGTCCACTTTGTAAGCAGTTTATTGAAAAGTCTGAAGGATGCAATCACATGAAATGCAGGTGGGTAATTCATTTTTTTTTCTTTCTTTCTTTTCTACACAATGTTTTTGTTTTGAATTCATTGAATGTGTATGTCTTTGAATTCTTGATTAACCAATAAATCTTATTTAAGGTTTCATTTCAAGGGAAAAAAATAATTGAACATATATTTTTCTGTCCTTGGATACTGGATCTGGATGTTTATGTTCTTAAGTTAAAATTTTCAATTTTTTTTAGCTAAAGTGACATTTTTTTATTAGGCCAATGTTCGTAAAGTTAGTGGTTCGGATTTCAACTTTGGCTTAACGGAGGTTGACAGAAATGACTTATCCGAAATAAACTCGAAACTTAAAGGACCTATCTGAAACCTTAGAAACTTAAAGGACTCATCTGAAACAAACATGAAACTTAAAGGACCCAGGGAGATATTTGACCTAAAAGATATTAAAGTTAGTTATGTTAGTTTTCGGGAACTACTTATAACTCTTTCAATGTCTCTTAGCTATTCAACTGAACTAACAGTTTCTTTTGCCCTTGCTTGAAATAGCTAACTTTATCCTCCAATAATGGATAAAATCCCACTTTATTACTACATGGTTATACAACTTTGAAAGAAAAAGGAGAGAACTGGGTAAAGTAATCATATTCTATTCTATAGTCCAAAGCGGTTCCTCTCCTTGTTAAGGAAAAAAATCCATAGCCATAGTTGTCGAACTTGTGTTTTTTGGTGGATATTCGATATTGGGTCTATTGGGATATAGAAATATTTCATGATGAACGTATTGAAAAACCTTCTTTTGATTTGCCAAAAATATCTGGCGTTCATTTATTTCTTGCTGGGGTGGTGTGTTTTTGCGCGTTTCATGTAATTAAGAGAAGTTTTTTCCGATCTTTCACTAAGAAAGGTATCATCACGACAACAAAATTAACCATATTAACTAGTTGGAGGCTCCCCATGGTTTAGTAATAGGGCGGGGATAACGTCTTTTCATCTGAGGGATTTATTTCATTCATAATCACATGGGACTAACTAAAGTGACACAAATCGCAGTTTTAGATAGTATTTTTCGGGATTGAAACTCCGTCTCCTAATGATATAAAATCAAACTCTTGCTTATACGGTAGATTGTATAATCAAAGATTTTTTTTTTTGGAAAACTCCATATAACCGACCTAAAGATCGACTAACCTTGGGATCAATACCACTGTCCACTAGCGAAGGATAACTGGTTAGAGATAAGTGATTCATAACGTAGAGCTAGACAATCAAATTTTTCTTTCAATAATAAGAAAAAGCTAGACAATCAATCTCTTAGGAATATATCAAAATTTGAAATTAAACCAGGAAGCCACTAGGCAATAATCCCTAACAACACTCCCAGCACAAGGAAGATGATTATTAATTAATCCTGATATTCATTTATTTACGTTGGAGCAAGAAAACTCACAGTTGGTTTTCTTGCTCACACACTTTTGTTTCTTAACAGAAAAGGAAGGTTGAAGAAGGAGATAAATATTTTGGAAAATTGGGGAGAAAATCAATAATTATGTTACATTTATTGGTATTTATATGCATATGGTATATGATAATCACACCCGCGTAGCACATAGCTGAATTAATTAACTGCCTAACCTAACAAACCAGAAATTTGAAATTCCAGAATTACTTGCACATCAAGTAATAGATCATTGGCTGATATTAAATTACACTATCAACACAACATCTTAATTCATATTAGTCAATGTTTCAATCCCAATCAAGTCTCCTAACTTCTTAAACACTTTAGTTTGAACACCTTTGGTTAATATTAACTCATCAACTGTTTGGTTCTCACTTTTACAATGCTCCAACTTTAGCTTTCCTTTGCTTACATGTTCTCTCAAGTAATCGAATTTCATATGTTTATGTTTACTACTCCCATGTGCAAGGTGATAGCTTATATGTTATCAATCTTCAATGTCAATGCTTCACACTTCTCATTGCTAATCTCTTCAATCAAACTCATTAGCTAAGCGGCTTTACATGCACGAAGTGATGCATCTATGACTCTGTTTAGTAAAAATAGCAGATAATTGATAAACTAGTTGATAACTTATTATTTATTGTTGCTGACTTATGACTCATAAGCTAATTAAAATGTTTGATAAAATTAACGGTTTAACTAGCTAATAAATATTAAATAAATTAAAAGACATTCTTAATCTATATTATATATAAAGAAAATACATGAATATGAGATGGTCTCATTTATATGAACTTGGTTCATTTTAGTTTCTTACCATGAAAAATTCTACGGGCTACCGTCCCATATGTATGAACTTGGTGAGGATAGTATCTATGTCTATGGGTGTCCTTTGGAGCTAGTTTACTTCGTTAAATTAAAATATATTCTTTAATTATTTATTAATTCTATTCTTTGAATTGTAGGTGTTCGCACAAGTTTTGTTACGAATGTGGACGTGGCCTTGATCCTCCTCACAAAGATTGTAATCATTAAATGAAAGCATGGTCACTTCTGTATAAAGAATAATTAGAATCATGTTCAGGATATGAGAAAACGAATTTATTTGCTCAAGAGGAGGCAGAACAAGATTTATTTCAAGCTTCTTAAACTTCATTTTGATTAGTTAAGTTATATTGATTAAAAGAACATTTATTTTGCTATTTTTTTTAAAGGATTTATTTTTCTATTTAATAATAGTTCTGCTTTGTGGTGTTTTTTAAAATTATTGTGACTTTATTGTATGTAGTACTATTCATGGTTCGAATAAAATAGTATTCAACCGTTTAACAAAAAAAAATAAAAATCGAAGTACGAATTTAAATGTTTCTACTATGTCCCTTTGGTGTGACTTCCTTAACTCCACCAAAGTGTGTTAAGTACGAATTTAAAGGTTTTGAAGAACTACTAAAATAGGAAAAAAATTAAATATAAATTAAAGGAAAAAGATATAGGTAAATGCGAGTAGAATAAGTGGTTTTATTGATTAGTCTGTTTAAAATAAAATGTGGAAAAACATTTATGGAGAAAGATCCAAAACGTATATGTAATTTAGGTCATGATCGTTACCTACAAAGACTAAGCTTTGATTATTGTTATTTAGCTAAACTTGTATGTAACTTGTGCAAATGAGACCGTTCTCGTATGTATGTGGTTCCCCAAGTTTTTTTCTCTCTCTATGCACCTTGTTTTGAGTCAATTTTTTTTATTACCATATCCATGCAAATTTCTCTTATTGATCATGCTTCCTAGATTCTAGTCGTGGTTGTTACCTTGAGCTATAAAACAAGAAAGCGAGTCTATGAGGCCTAATTATATGTTCTAGGTGAGTTTGACCAACTATGACATGAGCAATGCTATAGATAGCAACATATTATATCCCGAACAAATCACAAATACAAGTGGACCAACGAAAAAACAGGAACCGACGGAAATTACAGCAAGTTTGGAAAACAAATGGAAGTGAATAAACAAAGGCAGAGTCGAATACAATGTCGGGACAAATTCGGGCTTATTTTCTCGTGTTAAATGGTATTCTCGTTTTAGGTGAGTTTGACCAACTATGACATTCCCAAAGCCACCGTGAAACTCTTTTGAACACATAAAGTTTGGATAAGTCATCTTTAGATGTCCTTAATTTGATTGATCACTCACTCTAGTATCTAAGAATCTACTCACCCTTAATTAAGTTGTAAGCCATTTTTGACTAACAACTTATTGTTTTTAGGTGTAAACAAACGGGCTTTGCGTCACATTAATAAATTAAATTAGTTGAGAAATAATGTGACACAAATGACTAGTATTACTTTGCGTGAACAATATAATCATTGCAACATAAAACTTAACAAAAAGCCGTTGAAATACATGTCTCAGCTTGTTAATAGCTTATAAATCACTAATCATTTTCGAACAAATTACCCTAACTGTAGTTTTAGCCTACGGAAAATAACTTCACAATTAATTTGCCTCATCATTTGTCAACCCTTCCTGGAATTTGCGATAACCGAACTTAATCTCACCACTTTGCTATTTTTCTTGTTCTGCATTCTTCATCTCTTGTTCTCCTACTTCCATGATTTCTTGACCTCCCATTATCTAGTTCTCTTGTTCCTTTATCATCCATAAATTTTATGAGATGTTTTGCTTGGCTGAATTACATGATTTATCAATAAAAAGACTCAAGACACCTATCCAGATGTCTGATTAAGGAAAAAACCGAATTACTCAAATCAAAACAATATAAAATGTCACTCAAACTATAAACAACTCATCTAAAACTCCTCTAATTTCTTCAATTGCTTATTAAATTAATGACTACAGAACATAGCAAAAACATCATATCATGAGGTGTCATCATATGACACACTGATAGATAATTCACCCCATCATATGCATGTTATATACCTTTTTTATGAACCATCAAATTTCCGGACCAGGGTTTACTGCTGTAGCAAAATCACGCAGTTTCACATAGTTACAAATCTCAACCATTGATTCGAGATCAGATCAGACGATTCATATTAGACTAATAATTCCACACAGTTAACAATCTCATCCCTTAATTTAGATCGGACGACTGGAAGCTGTTGCTGCATCACACAGTTACAACATGAAATCCATTTCCCAAATTTTCATACCCTTAAACTAAAATCATTAAAATTTCATAACTTATAAAAATTTCATAAAACATCTAAATAGTGTAATCAACAAAAGGTCAATTTAAATCAATAAAATTCCTAATTACACATATCAACAATCATATATAAATCAACAAAGTTTCCAATTTCACAAATCATCAACCAAATACATAATTATCAAATCAATCAAATAAACATAAACCCACTAATTTTCTATTAGGTTTAAGTCTAATAACGGGATCTAGATTATATTAATTGCTAGGATAATTTATTAAGAGATTGGGAGTTACGACTAGTATGACACATGCCTAACTGTAAATTCATTTCATATTTTAACACCTTTGTGCACAAAAACTTTGTGACCATTTTTTTTTTGTTGACTAAAGGAGTATATTCATTATTTATTTGATAAAGTCAGACTTTTATCTTACCGGTGGAAGAAGACAAAATACTTTAATTTAAATTTTGGTAAGCATGGTTTGTGGCTTAGCCTCTTCTCTTGTTTGGACATTGGCTAATAATCCCTTTCCTTTTTCTCAATTTAAGGAAAACCAAACCAACTTAAGGATTTCATATTCTAAAAAAAAAAGGGATTTCACTATGCCCAGCGGTATAGTGGAACTTAAGTTGGAGCCGCGCTTTGTTAGTTAGGGAGGCAAGTGAGGTGTCTACGTTGCACGAAATTATTATTGGCATATAACCGGCAAAAAATACACCACAATATTGGGTTTGGTTGTCGGACGTTGCTAGAGGCTTCTCCGTTAAATCTTGCTCTCTCTGGTTGACAAAGGATGGTGTTTCTAGGGGGAACTCAAACGAAGACATCGTGGTTCAAACACATACTGGAGTACTGGAGTACCTAGCAACAAGGGAGAATTCGTAAGAGAGAGGCATCTTGATGTCTCAACACTAACTCAACTGCTTTTCTGCAATTCAAACACAGAATCTGCCCAACACTTATTTTTTTCCTGCACAATAAGTTTTGTGTGGAATCAAGTTCATGGATGACTTGTCATGCAAGTCGTCCAGACTTGAACCGGTACTCTCTCATTTTCTGCAACACAATGGTAAGAAAGGTAAGAAATTGTCACTGCTAGTGTGGATGGCCATAGTTTGGCGCATTTGGCTAGGTAGGAATCAAATTAACTTTAAAGGGAACTCATGGATGTAAGCGGCATACTGTCACATATATAATAAAATGATTTCGAGAGGATGGTTATTAGGCCAAAAAGGATGCATAGAGGGCGTACAGTACTCTAGTTGGTGTATAAACCCTCTGTAATGTATTTAGCAATTGTACTCATTTAATTTGGGGTTGAGTATGCCTTGCACTCTCCTTTATAAAATCGTTACTTATAAAAAAAAAAAGTATTGGACAACCAAAAAGTTGCAACATACCATTTCTCACAATCTTTAGGGTTGAAATGATAAAGAGGTCATCTATTTAATTTGATTTTATTCTTAAATTGCAGGTGTAGTTGTAGATTTTGTTATAGATGTGGAGTTGCCTATCATAACGGTAGGCGCGGTTGTTAGTGGAAACCCCTCTATATTAGTCTCTAATGGTAGGGACATATTTCCCAAGATATTTAGCCAGTGGAACTCTCTCTTATTTTAACCCATACCATTAAAGATCTCTTTCTTCTTTTAATATTTTTAAACTCTCTTTTCCTGGTTATTTTTTATAGTTAATATTTCACTGGATGGTGATGCAACCAAAGGGAATACAAGCCCGATAAGCACAATTTGAAGTGATTTCATGAATGATCATAATTATGTTTGGTTCTACTTGTTGTTTATGTCTTCTGACGATTCTACTTGAAACTAGGAATTGCAGCTTTTGATTATAGAATTGATTTTCTTACATAAATTTACAGTTCAACTCGCTTTTACATTAATGTACTTGAACACAAATCGCTCAATAAGTAATAATTAAATGAGTGTAAAGGGTGTTGCACCATTTTTAACTTCAATCATATTCGAAATAAATAAAGAGCACACCAATAAATAATGGAGAATGTTAACCAGTGTCTTAAGTGTATTGGTTAAGCAACTAAAATAAGTAAGGGTCTTGTTAACTAGTGCCCCTGGGGCACTAGTTAAGGAAACAAAAAAATTCTTTTAGTCATTAATGTACTTGAACACAAATCGCTTTTAGTCATAATTACTTTTAATCAAAATTAATTCTATCAAAATCAATTGTTCTCACCACACAACCAAATACATGTCTATGCACTGTGCGGTAGTATTTGTATTTAGTGTGATTTTTTTTTTTTTATACAATATTCTCTTAAATTTTAGTTATATATCATGTTGCCATCCGAGAGGACCACTGTATGGATTAGGGTAACAAAGTAAAAAGAGAAACTCATCGGCTGATTAGCAATAATGAAGAACTGGTCAAACATAACTCTTCCATCTACATTGAGAAAGTGTGCAAAATATTTCTAGTTAAAAACTTTTTATAATGTGTATGATAAATCTATAACATAAAACTAAATTGTTTTCTTAGATAAGAAAAGTAAATTTTTTTTTAATAGAGGTTTATTTACCCATGCTTGATTAAGGCTCCATACTAGTTATACAAAGGCTGCTCTATCTCTTATTCCTTAAAGTTAACCGAACGCAAAATGTTGTCCTAGATTTAACCAAACTTATTAATTTTATTGTATTACCCTTATTTAATTAACCCTATTTAATTTAATAAAAATGTTATTTTCAAATACTTCTGAAATCAAAAACAACAGATCACTCCTAAATCCAATCCAATCCTATTTTCGCTCCTATTTTTTTGAAATTAGAGATCGCTTCTATTTTGTTAATAGATCGCTCCTATTTTTTTGAAAAAACAGATGGCTCTTATTGATCCAATCCTTGCTTAACAAATTATCCTATTTTCCTACCTCATATGATACAATACAATAATTTTGTTAATGGTTCTCTTTCTTTCTTACACTCATTTAACGTCTCAACACTTTAGCCATTGGGTAACATTTTATAAGATAGATAGTTTATTTAATATGTGTTGATTTTTAAATAATTTATGCGAATACTAAACAATACGTCAGACCCGTGCGATGCATGGGCCTAAAGTCTAGTACTAGTTATATTGAGGCTGATATATACCCTAAAAAAGGATCATAGACGCGGTTTCAGTGCCTAATTTTGCGATATTTTTTAATAAGAGAAAATGCAATGTATTAATAATAATAAGCATTCCTCCGAACATGAGATGTACTGGAGAGAAACATTAAAGTCTTCCAAATGGTACTCAAGCGAAACAAATTGAGAAAAAGGAAAGGGATTATTAGCCAATGCCCAAACAAGAAAAGAGGCTAAGCCACAAACCATGCTAACCAAAATTTAAATTAAAGTATTTTGTCTTCTTCCACCGATATTTTTTAATAAGAGTATTATCCAAACACATGAAAACCGAATTACAGACATAATATCGCTAAGTTTTTGAACCTCCTGTTTAATAGCTAAACTGAATAAAATGATTTGAAATACTTAAATGATCAACTGAAGGTGAAACCAATCCAGCAGTAAACTTGTCAAAATGCTCTGTTAAACTTTTTCTTTTTTTTGAGGTAATATCCCTATGCTAAAGTAAATCCGATACAAGTGAATGAAAACGAGGAACAAAATTAACTAGCATCTGATATGTTTCACTGACAGAATAACCAACATACACTCCCTCCCTTTACCAAGCCCTCTTCCCACGCAAACAACCGCCACGCCATTTTCAAACTTTGCTCCTCTTCCCAAGCCAAAGAAAACATATTTGCAAAATTAATTGATCCCATAGCTACTGGCCATCAATAAGAGGGATAATCCGTAAACAAATGATAATCAATCTCGTAATTGATATCATAATTGATGTGAATTCAAAATTAATTTAATTTGTTACCATTTTTGTTTTTTTTAATTACTATAGACAATTAATTAGGATAATTTTTTTTAGGAATTTAATTAATTAGGATACCATATTACTATGGAGAATTAGGATACTATTTTAATCAATTTGGCAACAGAAACCGTGATATATGCATCAAAATATATAAATCAGTTTTAAAAATACGAAAGTTTCCGCTAATTATGAAACCCTTGTGAAGATAGTGATCACAACCCAAGAAGCATTTGAAACCCTAGTGCCAATCCAATGGCTCCGAAGACAAGAGCAAGAAAGAAAAGAAACATAGCTCCGGCAGAGGTAATTGACTTCAAATCGTTCCGCTTGTTCGGAAAACGACCAATCTCCGATGTCATCGAATCATCCCGCTTGTCCGGAAAACGACCAATCTCCGATGTCATCAATCTTTCCGATGAAGAAGACAACGACATTAATATCTTCAACTTCACTCCGAAAAATAACCCATATACAAAGCCTAAAACAAACAACTTAGAAAAAGGAGAGTCTTCAAATTCAAGTATCACTCCATTCGTTTGCGAAATATGCACGGACACGAAAACAATGAAGGATGCTTTCTACATCAGCGGTTGCTCTCACGCTTATTGCTCCGATTGTGTGGTAAAGTACATCAATTCCAAACTTGATGATAACATCGTCAATATTCGGTGTCCTGTTATAGAGTGTGAAGGTTTGTTGGATCCACAGTTTTGCCGACCCATTCTTTCAGACGAGGTTTATGATCGGTGGGGTCTGCTGTTCTGTGAGGCTTTGTTCAAAGTTTCGAAAAAGTTCTATTGCCCCTTTGCAGACTGTTCTGCTCTTTTGATCAACGACAGAATGAACCCTGTTAAAAATTCAGAATGTCCTAATTGTAATAGGATGTTTTATGCACGATGTATGGTTCCACAGCACGAGGTTTGTGCACGATGTAGGGTTCCACGGCAACAAGGAATTGAATGCAGTGAGTTCGAGAAGCTGAATATGTTCATGTGCGTTGCTAAGGATACGGAATGGAGGCGATGTCCCAAATGCAGAATTTATGTTGCCAAATCGGAGGGCTCCATCAACATGACATGCAGGTCGTCTTTTCTATTCAACATTCTCTTGCTTATATCCTTACTTTTTGAATAAATTGAACTACACAGCAATAGGTAAACTTTAAACAATAAAAATTGAGAAAAAAAATTATAATTTTGGTTTTAGAAATTGTGAGTAAACAATTAATTCTTATGCATTAACAATCTTTCCTTCAAAGATACCATCCTTCTTCACAATTCTGTTTTGCGAAACACACCATCCATGAATAATGTATTCCCATGGCATCGGACATTTTCAATGCTTCTTAAAGGTTAGAACCAGTCCCTCGCTCCAATTCTCCAGCATTGACAGATTTTGTAGCTGGTTGTAAGTAGACATAACAGAAAAACAGGCAGCAACCTTGTGCTTCAAAATCCACTTGTCAGCTGTCCCGAAGGTAGTAGTCGTACCAGCTACCTTCGCTAGTAATTCCTGCATGAGCATCTTATTGTCGACCTTGTTGAAGGTTTCTGAAAGGGACCACTTTTGCTTCGTTGCTTGTGAGTCTCCTTGTCGCTCTTTTAGAAGAATCTTATCATGGACTAACTCTTGCTTTAGCAGTTGCATTTTTCTTCCCATGCTTGCACTCAAGTTGAGCATCAGAGGCCACAATTCTCCATTTTTATCTATTGCATGGGCTTGTACTATATTATATCCGAACTTGAGTCTTATTTGCCATAAGTTTACAATATTAGTCGGCCTTGAACTTATGAGGATCAGGCTGTTAGGCTACAACTCCTCTCATGCCTTCTTAGTTTCGGGTTTGAACTCAAACATAGCCGGGTCATGTGGCTACATGTACTCCTTTTGTGTTTGAGTTATATACTACATTTTCTAGTTTTGTAGGATAGTAGAATTCATGTTGTAGAATAGATAGTTTAAAAAATATATAGTTGTGGACAGAAGGTCGTATTTTGCTACGTCCATTGAATGACCAAAGGCAACTCTGATTTCACTATTAGAAAATGTGGCGTGAGAGCTAGTGATGGAGTGTTCAGTAGCCTTGGACAAAAGGACACATGATAATTAGTTTACTCAGTGACGGATCCAAATATCTCAATTTGTGGGGTCAAGGTCATTTGTTATAAATATATATTTTGGTTGAAAATTTTATTATAAATTATATTCAGACAAAACATATATATGAGTACATATATAATCATTTTAATGATACACCGCTATAATTAAGCCAAAAAATTTATAGCATTATTTCTTCAAAATTGAAGACAACTTAACATTTGAAAAATATAGCTTCTCTCCATGTGTCTTTATACACCGTCAAATATATCATTTTTTGTGTATGTGACTAAACAATTATTAAAAATTTATCTTCAATACTTTAGGACATTGTTTAAGCATTCTAAAATAGTAACTTTTACATTGTAAATTTTATAATTATGACTTTTACATGTATTTGACTTGTATTTTCAAGACAATTTTTTTTTGAAGGTTCCTTAAACAATGCTCTTAGGAAATTTGTTGGCAAGACTCATACTTTAATCAATCTAATAAAGTTTCAATTAGTGGTCTTTGTGGGGGCAAAGCAAGATTTGAAGAGGGGGCAATACATTATAATGACTAGTTAGTAGTTACAAAATATTTGAAGGAGTGGGGTCAAGTGCCCCCATTTAGTATAGCCTGGATCCGTGCCTGAGTTCACTGGAGGAGGAGAGAATATGATGTGATGAATCATTCAATACTATTTTCATTGCATCTCAAATATGTTTACCTATTTATAGATGAGGCAGGTAAATTCTAGAGACTACATTCTAGAATGTCCATGACATCTACTTATACATTACATTCTAGAATGCTCATGACATCTACTTATACAAATGTAGTATTTGTTTATTCTACTAACTATTCAAGTAATCTAGAAGGATCTACAAGTGTGCATTATCACTTAACAAGTAGGAGTGATTCTTCTTTAAAAAAAAGTAGGAGTGATTCTATACCTTTCTAATGTATTATAGAAATACCAAGAAATGTGGATCATATTTCAACAGTAAGATTGCGTACAATACAATAAAATGGTGGGACTCTTTGAAGCATGGGTACTCCAAACATGGTGAAGACCTTTCCAAACCCTTTCCAGACCTTGCTTAAGCTGGAGCCTTAGTGCATCAGGCTGTTTTTTAACTCGCACCCTAGATTAGACAAGGTTAATCTTGGAATCAAAGACAATGCGATCTTGGAGTTAGAGGTCTATGCGTGCTATAGTATGTTGTCGATACCTTTCACTAACACTTTGCTAGATTGTTCTTCCTAAAAAAAATTCTAATGCAAACCTTGACTTTGGTTTGTTATTTTGCTTCTTTACCCTTTACCAATACGAGAGAATTATTTTTTATTTGATAATAGACTATATTAGGTTTAACATGAATGACCTTAAATATAGACTATTACCAACTTGATTGTTTCCTTACCTTTTTTTTTCCTTTCTAATTGTATAGATTATAAGCAGTACTAGGTTTGTTAGTATTTGTTGGAGGTATAAGATAACCTGATACCACCCACTTCATTCTTTAACCCTCTCACTTCAACCACCAAACCAATCTTATATGCCCTAAAAATATGCCATAGATAATATTACTTCAATATTTTACTTATTGTACTTAAATGTTTTTATTCTTTAACTCACTCTACTCCTTAACTCATTGCTTCCTTACCTCTTTCTAATTGCAGAGGTTCAATGTGTGATTATGAACTCATTGCTTCCTCTAGGGTTGGAGTTATAAGCAGGTTACTAACTCCCTACTAACAAAACAACTATGATTTGTTACATTAAGGCTTTGTTTGCTAGTTTGAAGAGGAAGGGAAGAGAGGATTTGAAAAAAAGAAGAAGAAAGTAAATGGAAGAAATAGAGGAAATTGAGAGGAGAGGGCTTTTGAGGGTTATTTTTCTTCAAAATATAAAACCCTCCTCATTTGGGGGAACTAAAAAATTGTATTGGAGGACAGTTTTGGGTTGTCAAGGTTTATATGAATTCTTCAAATTTAATTTATGTTGTTATAATATTTCTTAAAATTAAAAATATATTGATCATAAACATTAATTTATCAATCTCTAAAAAAACATTCTTTCAAAAAATGTGAAAGATTTATCAATTTTCCCGTATATTTCTCACTCTACAAAATCTTTCCTTTTCTTCCCCTTGAAACTCGCAAACAAAGCCTAAGAGACAAAAAAGGTTTTTTACTTTTTAGCCCTTGATCCCGTTCCTTATTTCCCTTGATTTGTTATTCCAAAAACTAAAAACAAAACTACTCATTTTTTATTTTATTTCTGAAAAAACAATTACATTTTTTTCTCTTTAGAAATTCATTGTCAATTCGATTGTTGTTTAAGTTGGACTTTTAAATTACAGGTGTGGTTGCAATTTTTGTTACAAATGTGGAGGTATTGACTAATACATATTTCCACAAGGAGAACTTTCTCTACTGGAAACCAGAGGGCTCGACAAAAATATATTTCCTAAAAACCCTAAAGGTGGAGTTTACACTAGTGCAACTTTTTCTAAATATGAAAGGCTTTGTGTAACTCAGTGAAACAATTCTCCACCCCCTTTCTTTCTCGTTTCTTTTTCTATTTCTCAATTTCTTGTATAGTTGTATTCTTCTTGTTGCTTTTGGTGTTCATACATGTGCTTTGTTCCGGTTTCCTGATTATTTTTATATCAACCAAACAATGAATTTTCGATAAGTTGATTTACATTTTCATGTGTTACTTTTGTCTTTATAAAAAAAAACCAGTGCATCGCATCGCCAGCCAAACTATGCATTTTCGATATGTTAGATTACATTCCTATGTAGGTGCATAAATGGGTTGTGTGACTCAATTGACGAGTATTAAATGACTGATCGATAGGGGTGTTGTCCCTTTTCAACACCAATCATACTGAGAATTCATATAAGAGCAAATATAATTAATGAAACATTTAATATAAGTCGCATCTTTATGGTTCATGATTCAATGTGTTGTTGATAAAGGTCGGATCTAAGTGTTGACAGTGAGTTACACATTCAATCAATTATGTTATGTGTCGTTTCATATTCCCATAAAGATGCATTTTGTGGCTCAATAAGTAATAATTAAATGAGTGTAAAGGGTGTTGCACCATTTTTAACTTCAATCATACTGGAAATACATAAAGAGCACACCAATAAGTAATGGAGAATGTTAACTGGTGTCTTAAGTGTATTGGTTAAGCAACTAAAATAAGTAACGGTCTTGTTAACTAGTACTCCTGGGACACTAGTTAAGGAAACAAAAAAGGAAATATTTGCATTGAAAATATAATTTTTTACACATTTTTAACTTTAACTACACAAGTTCCAAGGTCCATATGCTATATTTGGTTTCCTTAACCAGTGCCCCGGGGGCACTAGTTAACATTTTTCAATAAGTAAATTTTTAATAAAAAGTAGTATAATCATTATTTGGTTAAATGTAACATCAGTTAAATGTAACATCTTACATTTCCAAGACAAAATTTCTACTTCTAAATTCCTTAATCATTTCCCTTAGGGCACTAGTTAGCAAAATCCGTAAATAATTAATGAAACGTTCCATATTTTTATAAATTTACAATGACGTTGGTGCATGACTCAATGTGTTGTAAATACTCTCTCCGTCCCTATATTTAAGCACCATTTTGACTAAAAATTTGTCTCTAAATATAAACTCATTTTCAAATAACTAGATGCAATTTTTTCTTTCCTAAACATACATTTAATTAATATTACCAACTTGTCTTGAAATGTGAAAAGTCAGATTTAATACAAATACAAATAAATGACAATTTGGTAATATTAACACACAAAATAAACACATTAATTGCACTAAACACTTTTGTTAAAAAATGTGAAAAATGCAAAAAGTGTTTGCATACAGAGAGGAAGACGGAAGACAGAGGAAGTAAACATTTGATGAATTGCTCAATGTGTTGAGATTGGATCACTCATACGGGTAACACTTTGGTGACATTGAGGTGTCAATGTCATGTGACATTGACCAACCACAATGTCACAAGTGTGCAAAAGCACAAAAACCTATCAACCACAATGTCACAAGTGCGCAAAAGTACAAAAAACTATGATTTTCTTCTCTCTCACTAACAAGCATTTTTTTTTTTTTATCTCTTTGCACATTTGTGACATTGTGGTTGGCCAACGTCAAATGACATTGACACCCTAATGTCACCAAAGTGATAACTAGCAAAAGAGTTGTTAAAGGACCTACCAAGTGGAAGACTATGTCAAAATCATTGACTAGACCTTAACATTTAAAGGTGTGCCAGGTCGCTCTGGCAATTATAACTTGCAACTTTGTTTGTAGTGAACGTTTGTTAGTGTTGGGTGCTATTTTAGTAGTAAAGATCCTCTCCATTTTTCAAATTAAATGGACTATACAATTTGGTGAGAAATAGACACAAAAAATAGATAATAAATGCTTTTATTAAGTGGGTCTCACATACATTGATTATTTTATACTTTTTAAAGATTTTCTGTGTCTTTATCTCACTAAATGGAGAAAATTGAGAGAATTATAAATAGAGATCATCCTAATTTTCTGTTTTAGCCCCAACCGAGGAGTTAAGACCCTCTCCATTTGTTAAAAGTAAATGAATAATGACATTTGGTGAGAGATAAATACAAAAAAGTACGGAGTGGGTCTATCACCAAGTGGGTTCCACTACTATTAATTATTTTCAATTTTTTTTGTCTTTATCATTTACTAAACGCTATAATCTTGTAGTAAATATATAAGATTCATCATGAGAAACAATATTAAAAGAAATTCATGAAATTCAAAATTAGTTTTCTAACAACGTTCAAGTTGTTGTCACCACACTACAAGAAAAAAAGGGATTTTGCGATATTTAAAATGATGGATTGCGACGATTTAAGGAACGGATCAAGGAACGGTCGTTACTACCGTCGCAGAGGTTATTGTGATGGTTGCTAACAGTCGCAATACTATATTTGCGACCACTCAGAACTGTCGCAAAGTAGGCACCTTAATCTAAATTAAATGGGCTTGCGGCCCCTAACAATTGTCGCAAATCTTTAGTTTTAAAAAAAAGTGAATGTGGCATTTTTTGACAATTTAAATTAATATATTAATAAATATTTAAAATACATAAATATATAACTAAAAATATCTAAATTTCATAGGTAGTAAATTGTCGTTGGCCACTATAGTTTTTAAATATCGTTTCGTGCAGGCTGTCAGAACACGAAAAAATAGTAGAAAAATGTGAAAATGTAAACGCGTAAAAAGATGAAATACTTGTTTCATGATGGTAAATGTGTGAAGAAACCTTATAACAATCCTTCTTCAATGACATGAGACAATGTTTTTTGAAAAAATTGGAACATTTTGGATTAGGTATGGAAGAGGGAAGAAAGTTACTGAATGAATAATGTAATACCAATGAACTGCCTGATATATCAAACATGTATGGAAGTTGTGTATCGGTGACGTACAACGAACGAGGGTTAACTACTGTATATAGCGAACGGTAGATAACTAACGTTAGGGATAAAAGCGTCAATTTGGGATGTCTGAGAGTAAATGTTGAGTGCCTAAAGATCAATTTTCAAAATTAATATTTTATTGGAAGAAAATCTGCAAAATTAATTGATCCCATTATTATTTGCCATCAATAAGAATGTCCATTCGTAAAAAATAATAGACTATTACTTTTTTCACCCTACCTATTTCTCGTGCGCCCTTTTTTTCTTACAAAATTACGCATGAGGTTTCAGACTCTATAATTTGAACACTATTTGGATGCGTTCGGAGTATAGAATGATAAAACATTTACTCTCAGACTTTGCTTTTAAAAACAACCAAATTTAAGCAGCAGTCAGAATTTTACTTTAAAAAACAACGAAAAAACAACGTTAAAAATGATAAAAACATGTCAAATAAATAAAATAAAAATACCACCAAAAAGGTAAAAATCAAATATAACCAATGCAAATTTTTTCAATTTTTTTTTTGAGAATATGAAAAATTAAATAAAATGAAAAATGAGTCTAAAACCTATGGAATTTTGGATTGTGAAGGGCAGAGTCTCGGATTTTCGACTAGGATACAACATGAACAACTAACAATGACTAAAAACACAAAGATTGGGGGTTAGATGATTAGTACGGTCCTTAAACTGGTTATCCATCATACAAACAAACTTAGTATTTGTGTTGATACGGTTCAGATTATATAATTCATACTGTCTTCCCCTGAATTCTTAGCACAAGAGGGATGTTTAGGAGGTATTCAGATTTTATAATCCAAAGAATATAGAAAAGCACCCTATTTTTTGGTTGTTCGGATAATAAAATCCGAATCGGTGAAAAACTTATTTTTCTACCCAAAACAATGAGATAACTCATTTCGGATTATAAAATCCGAAATTCCTATGAGACTTTTTGTTATAAAAGTAGGGCGTGGAAGAGGTAAAAATATAGGGCGCTGAAGAAGGTCATGAGTAAAGAAAGGAATAGTCAAAGTGTAATTAATCTTGTAACCGATCTCTTTGTCAACAAAAAAAAATAATTCTTGTAATTTTTGGTACTGTCAATTAAACAATTAATTTAATTTTTTACTAATTTCAGTTTTTATTATTTTATTACTATGGATAATTAGGAAACTTTTTTCTTTAGATTGGTAAAAGTTCTACCAAAAATCCGTGACTTATGCATTAAAAGATAAAATCAGTTTTTAAAGTACGAATCT
>Ga0228711_1001891_pt1 | contig 31538 bp, 12 predicted proteins | sample MedpolnodulmetaG_2_FD_177996 | JGI IMG/M metagenome (GOLD analysis project Ga0228711, IMG submission 177996) | Root nodule microbial communities from Medicago polymorpha collected in Santa Monica, California, United States - brown nodules | ecosystem: Host-associated > Plants > Roots > Nodule... | reverse complement strand
AACAATAAAGAGGAAGAAAAAAAAAGTAAAACACAATCTAAATATAAAACAAAAATATCATTACTCATTTAAGACCACTTCTAATTTGAGAATTGTAAATACGAAAGGACAATTTGTAATATTATACTTTTAGTGAAAATTTCGTATTTGTTATGTCTATACATCTGCGATTTGGATGCATCATAATAAACTCATCATCCGCGGCAATAGTCAAGTCTTAGCATTGAGTTAAATTTGTAGCATCAATAGGAAATGAAGACACATTGGTTGACATATACCTGTTGTTGATACACACGATTCAATTTAAGTGTATTATTTAAACAACTATTTTAAGATAATTTATAATAAAGAAATGTAGATGTTGATAAAAAAAAAAACAAAATAAAGAGAAGTGAGAGTAAGAATATAATGAGAATTGTTTAACATGATTTTGATTTTGTCCTCTCATATTTATATGCTTTTGTTGTTTTCTTCTTCCTTCTTTTGTGTGTTATTTTCATCAATAAATTTAATTTAATTTTATTGCGTAAGTAAATATTAGTAAGAACCTAAAGTGACACTTACAACGGAGGAAGTATAAGACCGTTTTTTATTTTATTTTTGATTTTTATGAATGACCGTTTATTTATCATATCCTTGTATTTTTTTATTTTGAAGGGATATCCTTGTATTTTGTTATTTCTCATACTCCACATAGTAATAGACACCACAAGAAGAGCCTCTAGCTCTTTTTGTACTAAAAAACCCACAATAATATAGCAAATAGATTATTAAATAAATCATTTAAGATATTAAAATCTCAATACCATTTTGGTCATTGCCTTGATAACTTCAAATAAGATGATGCCATGGTTTAGTAAACTACCGTTTTATTGCTTAGATGAAATCATTTAACTTTTCATAATAACTATTGTAAAAAAAAAGCGTCAGGGATTTGCCACTTCTCGTGCTGTTATAACAGGGAAACTACGTAAAATTCTTCCCCTGATATTTGCCATTTCATTATTCGATTTGAAAGGCAAAACGGGGGTTAAAGGGACACTAGCTTAAAATAATAGGGAATGTCCAATACTTTGGGACGAAAAAGATGCCTATACATTTACAAGGGGTATTGACATTTTCTTATTAACAAGCAATATAGTAACTTGCAACCGCAATACACTATTTTTCTACTTTTAAACAACACTACATACATCACAAATTCGCGGTTGTAATGTTGCTTGAGCCTTTTCTATTTGTCCTAAGAGAAGGGAGTCTAGATTTAACCTCACCAATCAACTGTAATATATCATGCTTCCAGGACCAGGATGGTTCATTTAAACCACGTATGGAGTTGAGACAAACAAGCAAGGTTCCGCCTTCATGTAAGAGAACCTGCATGCATGTTACATATTGATTAGCAAGCAAGAATTGAAAAACAACCATAGAATAAGGTTCGAGAGAAGCAACCAGCCAGAGCTTGAGGATATTTATTGAGGAAGCTAAAGAAAAATAATACTTTATCAGGGGCACAACTTAAAGAATTTGTATATTCTTCTACTATATTACGAAAAATTGGCATGTAGTGTTGTAGATGTCTTCAAATTTCGTTTAGGGAGAATGTAAACACAGAAAAGAGAAGGGGAAAAAGCATGTTCAAGTTATTCACTACATGGTGCCATAATTTCTAAAGAAAATAAATATTTTGCAGCATGATCACATTCATTCTGTTTACAAGGACAATAAAACACGCCTGACAGCCTGACAAATAGTAACATGATCGAGCATTAAATCAGATTGAATGTCATACCGTTATCCACAATGGAAGAAATCCCAAAACTGACGGAAGGGAAGCCAAGAATATGCTAGACAATGCCAGAGCCACATTTTGCTTAATCTGCATGTTCATTGACATATGAGACAACAACATCCAATTGCTGAAAAGATTGCGTATCCCAACAAATGATATTAATTTACCAGTGAAGTTGTCTGCCGAGATTTGGCAATACAGAATGGCACTGCAGAAATATTTTCACGAAGCAACAGCACATCTGCAACAGCTATAGCAGTTGCACTAGCACGATGAGCAAGTACAATCCCAACAGTTGCAGCAGCAAGTGCTGGAGCATCATTAATACCTTCACCAACCATAATTAAGCCTCCCCCTGTCACAGAAGTAAAAACAATAGCATTGAGCACAAAAATGTAAAAAGGACGTCATTTAATTCAGACATTATTTGAAACAGTCTCATCACAAGATTAAGACAACAGAGTCAACTAAGGTAGAACAACAATATATGTTTTATTTTGGGTGTGTATGTGTGTGCGCGCGCGCGTGCGCATCCATGCATGAAACCTACACTGAAACGGACCAATAGTGTGTCGCTACAAAAGAAAACACGAAAAAGTCCAAAAGGTGTAGCGTAGTTGCAAGAGCTTGATTTAATAACTTCAATGGACAGAGTTCAAATCTTACACGGGACAGTTGTAAAATAACCATTAGTGTTACCGTTGTTAATAAAAAAAATCCCCTTCCTCAATTTTTATTTTTTTAAAAAAGAAAACACGAAAAACATGCTTTTGAGCTAAGTTTCATGAACACGGTATCTAGATTTTTCAAAAAACTATTAGAGTGGGTATGTTAACATAATTTTTTTAAATAATATAAAAATTAAATTTTCTACAAATAAGTTTGTTAACATAATTAGAGTGGGTATGACTTGTTTAGTTGTTTGTATAATTGATGTAAATTACAAATAAGTATAACATCTAACATAAAAACATACGAGGAAATATCTATCATAATATACTTCATTACAAAACAAAAATAGAATTAGGAAATAATCATGCAAAATTGGAAAAATTAGGATTGTAAGAGGATATTTACAAATGAATTAGGGAAAGGGTGTTTATATAGCAAAAAAAGGGAAAATAGTGTACAATATAATAGCAAAAGTATTGAGAATTTAAAAAAAAAAATGGAAAACCTCATTTTATAATAATTTTGTAATAAATGACATATATATTTATTCATTAGTTTGCAACCGGGATTTACCCAAAAAGTAGCCACAATAATTTTTAGTAAATAAATACTCAGTACTTACCCATAAGTATCGGGTATGACATGAATTATGGAGTACCCGTTTGAGTTGTTGAGAAATACGAAAACGAAAGTACTATATGCAAGTATGTATGTAATGTATATAGTCGTCATAACTACCCTATTTACATTATTTCTAACACATGCTATGTAGTACAGATATAAGACCATGTTATCAGAGACAAAAGATGAAGACAAATCTCAAATCAAGAAACTCACCCATATCTCTTGAGATATCCTTTACATGACGCAACTTGTCTTCAGGCTTCAGGTTGCAATGAAACTCTTTGATACCCACAGCACTTGCAACTCTTCTTGCACTATATTCATGATCACCAGTTAACATCATCACACGGAACTTTGCTTTATGTTGCAATTCTTGAATAACATCAAAAACCCCTGGACGAGGCCTATCCTCCAGGTGAATCAACGTGACCTGCATCAAGTGGTTAGTCAGTAAGGCCCAGAAGGAAAATGTTGACAAGGAAAAATGACAGCAGAGATCATGTTCACAACAACAACATCAACCAAGCCTTATCCCATTAAGTGGGGTTAGCAGATCATGTTTAGTGAGATTTAATGTGTTTTGTTTGGGAAGAGGGGCAGAAAAAGGGAGCAAAATAATTTTCAAAATAAACAGGCTCTAGAAGTTTAAAAGTTTAAAAACTTTGGTATGAAGCCAACTTCTAAAGCTGGAGATATCTTTGCGCTTTGAATGTGCTAAGAGCATTATTTGTGCCCCAACAAATATATGTGCTTTTGATATGCTAATAAACAGGGGACTGGACTGAACAACTTTTTCTTTACCCTATTTAATTTAGAAATTGGTCGTGCGACTAGACAAAAACATAAATTCCTGTCCCTCACTAAACCGTGAGGCAACTTTTTATCCAGAGTACAAACCATCAAAATTACCAAAGTACGCTTTTCATGTTCCAACATAAAAAATATCATCCCTCTATATCTCTCCAGTACAGTTTGTACTGTTCTGTCCAGTACTTACTGTTTTGTGAATCAAACGCACCCATAAGAGACTAAGAGTATATGACAGTACACTACCTTTTTATTAATTATAAGGGCAGCATGAACAAATTCACTGCCATAAGAAGATGCATTAATAGCTTCCTTGACCTTTTTTGATTCATCGTCAGATTGACAAAATGAAGTGATGAAATCTATAGACCCAAGTGATGCTTTCAATAGGTTAGCACCTCCATCTCCTGACTATAACAAAATAAAAACCAATTTGAGTCATTTTACTTGTCATTTACATATACACTATATGAGAGTAAAATATGCATACATTAAAGTCTATCTTATTACTGAATACTTCATAGGTCCCATTATAACATATAGTTAGTACCAGCATTAGTTTCAGACTCAGTATACAAAGAATACAATGCAAAATAATGATAACACATCTTTAAAAGTGTACCATGAAAAAAATGGGATTCTCCAAGAGAAATGTATGCAATAGGAGCTCAAAATACTGACAATGCACGGTAGTGTAAACTATAATGCTTGGCTTTGTCAAGCAAAGTGAATATTTAAATAATGGGTTGAGCAATGCACGGAATAGCAAGGTACCTCGATGCTGTTAATAGTAGCAGTAAGGCCTCTACCAGGAAAGTACTCAAAATTTTCAACAGAAACAGAAGGGAGGTCTTTCCCTTCACTATGTTCAACCACAGCCCTGCAATTCATTACAGAAAAAAACAAAGCGTAAAGACTGAGAAGAGATAATCATGTTGAAGTTTGTGCTATATTTATATATTTGAGATGGCATAACTGAACATTCAAGATTAAATTGAATGGTTTGTAACATATATACTAGCAAGACACTGCAATAATATATAGTGTTCACCACAATAGTCCAATACCAAATTGAGAAACACACAAAAGAAAGAAAACACACTACTACTCTTCCTCAATAAATAGATGAATGATGCAAAGAGCCAATGACAGCCACAGTTGTTACTTGTACGAGGTTGGTTCAAAAGTAACACAAATATAATCTGTTCAAAATGATACCTTCCAATGGGGTGGGTAGTGCCCTTTTCCATAGCTGCCGCAACAGCAAGAGCTTCCTTTTCACAGGTGGGAATGCAGCAGGAAGATATGTTTGATTCCTTGTTTCTAATGTGATGACCATAAACAGGCTCAATTGCCTTGAATATAAGTCCACCAGTAGTCAATGTTCCTGTTTTATCAAATGCAATGGTATGGCATGAAGCTAGTGCATCCAGAACATGTCCACCTTTGAGTAATATGCCCTGCAAATTTAGGTAACTGTCACACCCACAAATAAATGAACATCCCATGTTTTAAATTTTGAATAAGTTTCTACTTAACGTTAGACCGACAAACACAAACTTCAGAAAGTGGGGCTTGAAAAATGTAATAAAAATAGACAAGATAGTCAAAGTATACCATTCAATTCAGCTTATTGATAGATCTACTCCGGAACGTTTATTTAATCGGTATAATTCGTTTCACCATATTCAACAATGTATTAAAATATGAAGTATTAGTGTCTATAGTATTACTTTGTCTTTCTTCAGTAACAAGTTTGATCAGTTTCCAAGTTTGCACTTGGTTAAAACTGTTAATAATACTTTGTTTGGATGCAGAAAGAAAAAGAGATGATGGAAATAAAGGGAAAAGAAAATGGAAAGAGAAAAAAAGAGAAGAAAATACAGGTTTGCGTGCAGGGAAGAGGAAAGAAAGGCGAAAACTTCACTATCATTTGTCGTTGAATGGAAAAGGTAAAAATGTACGATTTATTGTTTTTTCTTCAAAGTTAATAACATGACCACCAATAAATAGTCGATTTTCTAGTTGGGATAAGTGATTATTTTATACAATAATAATCAATTATTGGTGCAGATTGTGTGGGCAAAATATGTCAAAAATAAAGTTTTTTTCCTTTCTATCTTTTCTCTTCCTACATTTGAAGAGAAAACTATTTGTGTAAGTCCCGCTTTTTTCTTTCCTCTTCATTTCCTTTCCTCAACTAAACTGAAAAATCCAGAAATATAAGCACGATTTTCAGAAGATGCTGGATTATGATTGTTAAAAATATAATGTTGAATACAAAATGAAGAACATAAACTGTACAGATGGTGCAAATACTTAACAACTAAAACACTAGGATACCATTTCATTCTAGCTAAAGGGCTAACAAAAATTCAAAGCGGCAATTAGTATATGATGTTTAAAGTTTTAATATATTCAGATGTCAGTGTATTTAGATACCGGTAAATAGGTAACTTGTACCTTTTTTGCACAGGAGCTGATTGCTGTGGCATATGCCAATGGAGCCACAGCCAAGGCACATGGTGATGCTGCAACCATGAGCCCCAAGGCTCTGTAAATAGAACCTCTGCAAGCTGCATCAACAAAGACTAAATAAGCTGAAAAATAATTATATGAAGGTTTTGCAGTGAGCACTATATGAAGTTGGTGATAATGACTTTAGTATAATATTAATGAACTGCGGAAGTCAAGGGCCCTTGCCCAAGTCTATACAAGGATGAAGAAACAAGAGCTATGCTCAAGTAGGCTGCAGGAGTAGAAAGGACTGTGTACACATAAAAGGAGCCATAAGAGAGGAATTGCAGGGTCTGTCCTCAATCCTCACAGCAGATGAGCAGAGAAAAAGAAAAAAGTTGTTAACAGCCTGAACAGCTGGTGCAGTATGAATGGGGAAATAATAAGTGGAGTGATTCAGGCACACAAGATAGTATTGGTAGGAAAGAATAGAGAAATGGCGAGGTTTTGGGTAGCAATGAGATATTTTGTGCATCTGCAGAATTTCCCATGTAAATTATTTTTTCTTTTCTCCTGCACTTCCTTTGTGATTTCAGTATCGGAAATCTCTGCTAGTAAGGAGCTCGATATCCGTTCTTTCTAATTTAATTCCACATTTCTATTAAATGATTATTAAAGGAAAGGAGTAATTGACATGACATATAGAATCCCACAAATGATTAGTTTACAAATTTGAAAATTTTATAAATTATATTATACAACACTGCTAGATTAAAAGAATTTACAAAGTACCTGGTGTACTAAAGAATGGCCACTTAAATACAAGTGGACCAAGAACAGCAATAGCAATTGATAACACCACAACAACTTTACTGTAACGTTCACCAAATTCATCCAGCCACCTTTGAAGTTTAGGTCTATTCAACTGAGCTTCTTCAGTCAACTGCACAATTTTGCTTAAAGTTGATTCCTTCCATGTCTTTGTTACCTGTGATGAAATAATTTTGTACTTTGCTGTAAGTTCCCAACAAAATTGCACTGTAAACAAGACAAACTCACCTATCAGAAACAAGTTGAGAGTGTCGAACGAGACAGCACATTAATGACAGTCTAAAATTGGCAACCTAGCATTACAATCTCTAGCAACTTATCCTTAGACATACTTGAAACTTGACTCATCACCTTATTTTTCAATCTTTGTCAATTAAAATGAAACTTCCAAACATAGGTTTGGTCAATGTCATGTGAAACTTGGTTAATTATAATGGAGATATCTGTTTCCAGCAAAAACATACAGCAATTCTCACTAATTACCACCAACAACACCAACACCAACTCCATTCATCCCTATCACCACCAGCAACCTCAGAACTAACGATTTACGCAACAGCATTCCAGTAATCCTCCTAAAATAATATATATTGAAAACCAAGCTTCAGAAGAGTAACAAGGTTAATTACATTATTTCCGCCACTGACACCTTATTATTAATATTGCTTGATTTGTTTCCCACCCATTAACATCACTAGTTTGACCTTCTCCTAACTGTTTCATCCATCACAACTAGTCACCATAGTACACAGACCCCAAATACTATTATTGCCACTCTTTTTCTGTTCCACTTCCTCATACCACCAACATTGTTAAGCTTTTCTACTATAATAAAGGCTAAAAATTTGAAATTTAATACAGTACAGCAAGCGCTGAAATGGCCCAAATACCTTCAGAATTATTCTCCCATCTATGTTCCTTGCACCGCCAGGAACTCTATCTCCAACTTTGGCCTCCAGAGGTTTGACTTCCCCTGTCAAGTGCTCAATGGTAATTGTGGCACCGCCATGGAAAACTTCACAATCTACAGGCACAGACTAATCACAATACCATTCCGATTATACTTCAATATTCTTCTATAGAAAACTTGAAATTTTTATTTTAATTATTGATTATTGATTTTACTATGCAGCAAAGTTGTAAACCACAAATGCCACGGGTTTAGCATATCCAAGCCATCAAAAGTTGAAATGATTTCCAACTAACAATTGTAGTAAAAAAATTTGCCTAGCCATTTGAAAACCTCAAAACCCAACACAAGGAAGCAATCATATTTTCACTTTCTAGAATTTTAAGCAAATTAATTATACCCGAGCAATTAAAATTCAAAAACTTGTTACCTCTCCAGCACCAACAAGGACATATGATCCCACAGTTATATCATGCACAGGAACCCTCTGGTATTTGAAATCAAATGTATTAGGAAGTTTATTATCTTTTGTATCAAGAACAAGTGCAAATTCTGGATTGTTCTCCTTCAACTCTTTAACATCAACCATTGAACGGCTTGTGAAATACTCTTCAGCTGCATAAACCATTCAAATTAAACGAATCAAACTCATTGCATAGCACTTAACTTGTTAAACTAGGGCATGTTTGGATTATCTTATTTGAGTTTATCTACAGGTATAAGTACCCGAGACTGCTTGGGAGAGTTTATCTACAGGTATGAGTTTATCTACATATCGATAAGTTGTTTTGAATTTATTTACATTAACTCTCCAGTCCAGGATAGTATATTAAAACAACTTATAGCTTAAAAATTTGATTTTATTTTATCTTATGTTATAGAAATAGCTTAGACATGAGCACTTAATTAAGCCTATGTTTGGTTCCACATTTGGAGTAGTCAAAATTGATTTTGGAGGTGCAAAATTGATTTTGACATATTTGTTCTCGAGTGGCATTGATTTTTCTTCCGGAATTGATTCTATCCTGAAGCTAGGATCTGTAGCTTTGAGTCTAAACATGGTTTTTACACTGAAAATTTACTGTTCAACTCATTTTCACATAAATGTATCGAAACATAAACAACTTCACATTCAACTCACTTTTTAAGTAAAATCAATTCATTCAAAATCAATTTTTATCACAGCAAAACCAAACATGCACTAAGTTGTTTATCCAAATACGACCATAATGTGTTTGTTCGAAGTTCGTGTCCGACATTGGGACACGCCTAATCCGAGGAGTGTCCATGCTTCATAAGTTCAAATAATACAAACTTACCTATATGTGCAAGATTAAACATTGCAAGTAGCAACCCTCCTTCCAAAGCGTTCCCCATAAAAATTGTTGCAAAAGCTGCCATTGCCATTAACACATGGATGTTCACTTTTCCACCACTAATTTCAATTAAAGCATCAAGTGATGCCGAAACCTGATACACATAAATAACTATGAAGCACAGACACAAACACCAAAAGTAATCACACGTGTTGGTGTTGGACACGGACATGTGTCAGACACCAGAGACGTCTACGATCAGAAGTGTCGGTGCTATAATTAAATAATCACATAATAGTAAAGAACTAAATTGAGTGAGAGATTGTTTAGTTTGTTACCCCAACCAACGGAAATGCGACGAGAATGAACGAGTTTTGGACAGGTTTGATGAGTGATTTGGGCAAAGTATGAGGACAAATAGCTGCAGCAACAAACAAAGCAGTTGATACGCAACATAGATGCAAATGCTCTCTCAAGAAATTCGCTAGGTCAATCCATTTGGTAGCTTTGGCGAAACTGATAATCGCTTTTTGAGGTCCAGTGAGATTCGCATCATCGATGTCATGTGAATGATTATGATGGTTATGATTACAATTATGATGGTGATTATGATTATGAGTATGGTTATGGTTATGGTTATGATCGGTGTGATTTGCAGAACAACGAAGTTTATGATGATGAAGAATGAGGAATTTGGAAGAATAGAGAGGTTTGATAGAAATTGGGGATGTGCGAAGAGGAAAAGTGAGGTTAGAGGATTGGATTCTTGTGGTTTTGGTGGTGTGAAGTGAATGGAATTTGATAGAAGGGATTGAGTATGAAATTGCTTCCATTTTTGGGAGTTGAAATTCGAAGACGAGTTTCATGCCATTATTATAAAAGTTGAATGTTGAAATGGGAGAATCAGAGTTTATTAGGACATATGACCTATAATTGTGGTGCAGTTGTTTGTTTTTTCTTGTTTCGGGTCATTACAGTGGAGGACTATAGAGACTTGAGGGAGTGAAAATGAGCCATTCAGTTAGTTGTTACGACATGTGCACCACATAGTGTGCTCATTTCCAATCATTTAGCAAATTTCTGTTTGGCCTAACTGATTGCATTGTCTTAAAAAAAATTACATTGCAGTGAAATTCAAAAAATGTAATATGGGATTAAGTTGATAAGATGAAAGACAAAATGTTTCGAAATAAAAATAAAATTCAGTGGACATAAAAGAATCTCAATGTCAATGAGTATCACCATGCGACCTTTTAAAGTTTAATATTAGATATTATATTATACTTGTATATTCTATATGCACTTCTACATCAAGTCATCAACTAGTTTTTTTTTTAGCAAAGTCATCAACTAGTTACACATTAGAAAAATTAATTTAGTTCATATATACAGTTGGTGTAAGCATTTTTATATTATCAATTAAGATTTATCCAAACATAGATTCGATTCCTATTATAATGTGACTACTGTATTTCACTAATACCACGTATAAAGTACACCAATACAATTTTACTTCTCGGAATAGGATCAAGCATTTAGATAGTTACTATAATTTTTATACATTAACAGTGTAAATATTTTCTACACATGCATCTAATCAAATCATAATATCATTTTTATAGTTAGTTTATAAAATATCTTCACAAATATCTACATGATTTGATTGGATTCCTATGGAAAAAAGATTTAACTATCGATGCATACAAATTAAACTCGGAGTACTATCTATGGTTTTTTCCTTCAGTATACAAACCAAAAGAAGTTTTTTACCATGTGCTTTGATCATGGACAAACTTAGTTTGTGCGCAACCAAGTTAAAAATAAAAGGCTACTTTCTCCACCTGCCAGCATGCATCTAAAAAGCCACCAAATTTTGCACATGCAGATACAAGCTTCCAGATAATTTGTGCAGTCTAAATGTACACTTCTATATAGATGAAGTTTTTCAAAAGAGGGGGTAGAGAGGAAAGTAATTCACTAAGAATAGGTCGCACAACCCCAACCAGTTTTTCGTATTTGGAGACCCAAACATAAGAATCCACCCTAAATTTCACTAGTGAGAAACTTTTATCACCTCCCAAAATTACTTCAGATGTACACATTCGAAATAAACACAACTTTTTGTAGTTCAAATGTACACTTCCACATCAATTATGTCGTGCAAAAGTACACTCTTTCGAGTCATGTGTAGTTCTTTCGAAGATGTAGTGGTGGGAAAATTTGTTCCCCCACTATTCAGTTAATATTACTCATCCCGCACATCAAATGTTTAGATTTGCAAATATTATGTAAACTAGAAAAATTAAAGAATGAACTAGTCAATATTATTATTACAACAACAGGGTTCCTGTGGTGAATTATTCATGGGAAAGATATATGACAGACATTAAGAATACAACAGATGAGGCTGGCTAGGAATCAACAGTCTCTCTCATTCATCCTTCCCCTTGCCTTTTCCTCCAGAGACTTTTGTTCCTTCATATGCCGAGAGAAAAAAAGTGCTTTGATTTTTCTGCAAAAACCTGCAATGAATTTTGTTTATCAAACGAATAGCAACAAAACTGTGGAGAGAAATGTAATTAAAAATTTAAAATCAACAAAAATCAATGTATCAACAATAATGGGTAGAAATGCAAGTGAATTACATTGGATAATGGACATATTTTAATTTATTCACTCAATCAAAATCTAAAGGTTGCACCATCACCTACGCATATTTTTAGTAAACGAATAGAAGTAATGTAATATTTGCCATTATAGACCAAATCCTTGCAATTTAGTCAGTGCAATCATCAGCTTGTACACAGATTATGAAGCTGAGATGTATTGGCTATTAAAGCAAATAATATTAAATTGACAGCTTTTTTCGTTATTTCAGGTAGGAGCATAGTGCAGTGACATTTCATAAAGTTCTCACATTTCAGCAAGGATTTGACACAATAGAATCTAATATATAATATAATGAGACGAGTTTAAGCTTTTACCTGAGAAAGTCAAGTAGTTTCTGCTGCAAGCGACTTAACGTTTCCTCTTCAATGTTCACATATGACAAAAGCTCAGGTAGCTTAACTGCAAGCACAAGAAAAAATCTGACTGTTTTGCATACACACTTATGAAACTTTTGCTAGGCATGTGCATCATGTGTAATGTTCAAATGCTACATCCTTAATGGTGATACATCAATGTCTCTAACATTATTATATTGTTGCAATGACTGGAAATACAAATAACACATCAAAGAATCATTAAAAATTCTTGCAACTAGCCAAAAATCATTAAAAGATACGAGCAGATTAAAATTCTGGTAACATAGCAAAGAAATCACCACAAAAACTATAACCTAAATAAAGCCAATAAAGCATTATTTTAATATTGACTCAAAATAATCCGCAAAAGAAACAAGGGTGACAAAAATATGTCCCAAGACAAAATAAAAGTATATGTGGACACACAGTATCCTCTTTAAGGCAGATGCTTAGAAGCAGCAAAAAGTAATGAACATACCAAAGAGGCGTAATAAATGTTCAGCCCCATATATGGTTGAAGGAGATACATTGTCCATAACTGCTTCATTACATTGCTTGCGTTCTTTTTTATACACGAGCATCACAGGCAATGCTTTATCAAAATAAAGCCTTATTCCTTTTAAAATTTCCCCTGTTGAATCAGCCTCTCTGTATCATAAAAACACATTGTACATGCCATCATCACTATCACATCTAGACGTATGGGATGAACAAATAAGAAAAACAGATAGCCATAGTAGAAAAGGAGGAAGCGTATGAATTTTTAACTATACATAATTTCTTACACGCTGTCTTTCTTGGACTTGTATTCAAGGTACTTTGTCAGGATTTCATCAACAGTTGGTGAACGAGGAAGTTTTACAAGCTGCAAGGAGAATTCCAGAAATGTTAAAAGAAATATATTAACATGTGATGAGCTGATAATGCCCTAAAATAGGTTATCATTTTTTAAAGTGGTAATCAAATGATAAATAGTTAAACAATTATGCATTGCATCAGAACCAAAATAATGCCATCGAAAATATCTATGACCCAAAAGGATAGAATAGTCAGATAATTGAGAGGCAGCAATGACACACTGTAATAGAACCAAGGAAAATGAGTGCAATAATTATCTTCAATTTGCACAGAATACTAGTAAAACGTAATATTTTCATTTAAATATAAATGACTATACAAGCTATACAAGAACTGGGCATTTGCGCATTTTGGTCAAGGATTAAACAGATGAATGCAATTTTGAGAAGACATTCACAAGAAATCCAAAAGAGAAAAACCTGGGCTGGTGTCTGTAAGATCATTGTCAAATAATTCAGCTATCATAAATTATGATATCATATTAGTGAGGTGGCTTAATATAATATAATATAATTCAGTCAGATGATTTCAAATTGCTTGGTGGCAGGGTAAAATTGTATTGGCACAATAGCATCTTTAATTTCAAGTAGAGAATATACAATTTAACTCATGGTCATCTCTATCAGGTACAGTAACCTTAAAAAAGTGTAATTTAAACATAAGCAAGAAATAATAACCGGAAAGAGTGAATTTAATCGTTTCCATTTACCTTGTCTTGCTGATTAACAAAGTCCCAGTCATCAACAAGCTGTTTCTTTAACGGTGCAGGAATTTGAATCTTGAAAAGCTTTTCATCATTCCCGCTGCCCTTCTAATAATTAGAAAATCACACTTAGTAGAACGTTTGCAATGAAAAGAATTGTGGCGAAAAATATAGAGCAACTCCATCAAATACAAAAAGGAAGGTATTTGCATTTTTAAGGAAACAAAGTTCGATTTCCTAATTTCTTCATACTTATTAGCCTTCACATCTGATGTTATATTATGATATTTTGTCTCTATAATATGAAATGTAAAATGAAAATAGGTAACAATTAATATAAGAGATTCATACAATACAATTAAACCATGGTATAAACCAAACCTCAACTCCTGAATCAATCTTTCGTTTTTTTCCTTTTGACACTGCAGAGTTTGACATATTAAACTTTAGTGAAGGCAAGCTCATATAAACACATACGTTTTCATGTCAACAAATAAATGAAAACATTGCAATCAAACAGGAGAATTTGTGAGGTCCAACTTATTAATTAATAATTACTGTGTTTAAATGGAGTGTGTACAGAAAAGGAAACCAGAAAGATGAAATTTAGTGAATACCATTATTCTTGATGTCTTCTTTCTCCACCTTGGCATCTACAGAATCCAAAGAAAATGTTAAATTATCAAAGCAAGCAAAATGGAGCATTTCTAAGTATAATCTTTCCAAGTCCAGCAGTTTAGGAAACAGAGCAGAATAAGGATTTGGTGCCTGTGCAATTGCATTGCACCTACATATTGCCTAGTATTTAAAAGAAGGTAAAATTGATTTAAGCATTATAACTTACTGTAGAAGGTTACATATTTTGTAACAATTTCAAAAGCACTTTTGAACCAGGATTAATTTTAGGCAAAAGTAATTATCACATTTTTTCTTCAGAAGTAGCTCAAATTGAAACTAATGTACTTTAGAACGTTAACAAAACACGCTACATTGTCTATACTTATATAATAGAACGCATCCAAGCACCTGATAAGATCTGTTTATATCATACTCTTTTTTCCGTTTTAACAGTAAGATATCGTTTTCCTGATAAAAACCAACCATGTTCAGAGGTCAGTTGACAAAGGCCCTTTTGAGATGAAAACCTCATTCTCATGACTTACAAAAAAGAATGAAGGATTGAACTACTGGAAATGGTTCTTCGAAGGAGATTTCTTAGCTCCTACCCCCCTGCCAGTCCAAACTCCCCAAGAAAGCCAAAATGGAAAACAAATGTCTTAAAGCGTCCACATCTAAATATTATAGACATATCAGATATAAGTAAAGACACTCAGTAAAGAGAGGTCGATTAATTGAATCCACAGCCCAAATATTCTAGAGATAAGAATTAACAGAGAATCTTTTTACATTTTCAATCACATACTAGGAGAATTCTTCTGAACCCCCTTGCCAGAATAGAAGTTCATTATGCAAAAGCTTTAACAAACTGTCATAATACAATATTTCCATTTGAAAGAGAGCATTTCTCACCTGCAGAACTCTTGGCCTTTGCTTGAGCTGAACGTCCAGATTTAACATTCTTGTCTACACCTTGCTTTTTGTCTAGGGCCCGCTGCTTCACGACATTCTCATCATTATGTTTCATCAAACGGCTCTCACCTACCCATTCGTCCCAACTGTTGGAAATACATCAAACCAATGATAATAATTCTGTTTAACCTTTTAGATGTAGTTGATGCAAAAAAAACCATAGTGAAAGCAATTCTTTCTAAAAAGCTAACGATCAATCGTTACAGAGGACGTGTAAACAAATTGTCAGGCAAGTTCCAACAAGAACCTTACATACCACTTTCATTGACATTTAACATGAGAAGTTGACTTAGAAATTTGTCAAATATTAACTGCATCTTACTTGATGGTAATGCTTATACCAATTTTGAGTTGTGTACACAAGAACAACTAAAGTATTTTCAGAAAATTGTAAACTGAAATTTTGCAGCATGATCATTATGACTATGCCATTTGTACCTTCATTACTTCAAATAAAACAACGGAAATGACAAGAAACTTACTTCTTATTCCAGCCCTGCAAAAAAAAAAAGAGTACAGCAACCAAAAGTCAATACTATATCCTGTAATCACTTTAAGTATCAGATTATAACTTATCAAGTAAATCACTTTATCGAATCTCGCAGGATAAATATTACTTTGAAAACTTAAATTGAAGTGACTGGTATAAACAACTTCATATCAGATTAAAGTTTACAACTAAAGTTTGAAAAAACTTCATTTTGCAAACTAGGTTTGGGAAGAAAAAAAATCCACCCCTTGCTTCCATTTCAAATTGAATTTGAAGGCAAAAATTGGATTTAAATGTTCCCAACAGAAAACCAAACAAGAATTTAAGTCCGTGGAACAAGATCTATGCGGAAGGAAACATCATGATTAAACTTACAAGGTAGTGAACAAAGTATCTCCATTCATTCTTTCTGATCTCAGCCTTCTGCACCTGATGATTAAAAAAAAATGCAGTAAATTAGATCACAGTCCCAGGGTATAAAAAATATACACACTTTGTCTCTATAGTGTACTGTTCAATTAATACAAAAATTTGCATTAGGTTTACATACATAAAATAAGACTTTAATCAAATGAATCTTAAAACCACTCTCAATTCAACATCTAACGATGTGATTCGGTTCCCGTGCAGTCAAGCAGTCAGATATCTGTGACCGTCCGACAGAATTCAAAGTCAATAATTTTTTTTTTAAATTAAAACATATTTTCTTTTAGGACCGGATCTGACGGTCACGGATTGCCTGGCTGCGTGACTGAATCTAGATTCCATACAATCATACGCAAAAAATTCAAACAATCACAACAACAACAACTAAACCTTATCTCACTAAGTGGGGCCGACTACATGAATCAAACAGACAAACGTCATAGTGTTCAAATCACATATCAGCAAAAAAAAATACACGAAAAACGATAAAATCACAAAAATTTATGTTTGTAGATTAAATTTTAAACAAGAGAAATTAGGAAAATTTGATAAACAAAACAAGGCCTTTCAAATTTTCACTTCAAGAGAAAAATTGAGTCACAATTCAGTCAAAGCAAGTAGAATTGAAAATTTCAACAAATTTAACAAAAAAATTTACATATGCAAACACAAACTCTAAACCAAATCCCTAACACAAAAAAAATCACATTACAAAACGGTTACTGACAGGTAGTAACTGCAAAATTCAAATTCCTTAACAAACACGGAATTCACAAATTCAAAACTCGTATAAACAATGAACCCTTAAAAAGCATTAAAAATGATAATTAGAGAAAGTAATAATAATTAGAAGCGGAGAAATGTTAAGTACCTTTGCTTCGTAGATGCGAGGACCGTGATAAGCGAGGACTTTTTCGCCGGCGGAGTAGATTCTGGAATCGGAGGAAGGAACGTCGCCGGAAGGAGCGTCGCCGGAGTTGGCGGAGTCAGCATCTTTGGAAGAGTTTCCCATGGTGAGAGCGAGAGAGAGTGAAAAATGTAACTAGGCGGGAACGGAAAACGACACGCTGTTCGAGAAACCAGTGATTATTTTCGGACCGAATGAATAGAGACTCAAGATTCAATATTTATTATGACAATGCCGTTTGTTTGGTTTTTTCGCACACATTTATATATCATTTTAATATTAGGGTTTTCTTTTTTCAAAGAGTTTTTACTCGCCTCATTATTATTTGGAAAATTGGAAAATTAATATTCCCTCAAAAAATGTTTTGTTTTGAATTGTGTCAATACCTCTTTTTCTTTATAAAATTTTAGTTATTTTAAAAGTTTTCATACAAATGATTGTTCAAATAACACAGTTCATAAAAGAAATAATCAAATAACTCAAGAGAGAGTAATAGTGATTTATTTATTTATTTATAAGAGTAATGAGCAATATTAGGTTTGCTAAGTACGATTTATATAAAAAATTTAAGTGTTGACTTTGGATACACGCACTTTCTTTTTGACAAAACTTTAGATACACGCACTTATCAACGACTATGTGATTTAAAAGAAAATCTTTGCATTTTTTTTACATATAGAAGATAAATGGATATACAAGGAAGGAGACGACTGACGAGTGATTCGTTTCCCCTGTAGATCTATTAGATTTTTTATGCATATTTTATATAAATTGCAATATCGACTTTGAATACACGCACGTATTAACTGCTACTTAATTCAAAAGGGAAATTTTACATTTTTTAAGATAGAAAAGAAGAGCTTACATGAATCAAAAGGAAGAAATCGATATTAATATATTTATAAAAAATATTATGTTTGTTGTGCATAATTTATGTTAGATTCGAGCATGGACTTTGAATACACGCACATATCAACCGCTACATGATGTAAAAGGAAAGTGTTCTGCTTTTTTTTAATATGCAAAATAAATGGTTAAATAAGTCAAAAAGAATGTAATAGCAATATATTTATTTATTTATAAAAGTAATAAGTAATTTTAGGTTTGCCACGTACAATGTAGATAAAATTAAGTATTGACCTTGGGTAATGGCAGATCTTCTCAAGAGCCCATAGATGCCATGGTACCCCCACATATTTTATATATACTATAAATTAGATGTACAAGGTTATAATTTTGTATCTGCCCTAGCGAAAATTGTCCGTCTTTTGCAATAGGAGGTTGTGAGTTCAAGTCCTTCTGATTCCTTCTGTTACATTTATAATGTATTTATACTAAAAAAAAAGAAGTTATGTAGGTCTCGATCTAATGACCAAAAGGCAGCACCCATGTAAAATGAAAGGCTACACAAATTAACAATTTATGATATTATTTGAATAGCATTATATATATTATATGGATTTTGACACCCACAACAAAATCACTCGAGATCTGCCATTGCCCACAGGTTTACACACATATCAACGTTATACACACATATCACATTTTTAATTTTACATAACGAAAGAAATGGTTACATACCGTGGCGGAGCCACTCACAACACTGTGAGGGCTCCTGCCTGCACAAATATTTTTGGAATACAACTATACCTATGTATACTATTAAGTGGTAATTTTGAATAGTTGGTTGATGTTTTAGTTGGTTTGTTTAGTAGAAGTGCAGCCTATGAAAAATATCTCTCAACTCTTTAATTCTTGTCTCTCACAATAACTTGATAGGACATATAATTAATTTAAAATTTCATATTTTGGATCATAATATTTTTATAATTGTGATTTTATTTTATTTCAACAATCAATTTAACATTTTTTTAGAGTATAATCAATATAACATGATAACGTAAGAAATGATTGTTATTCTGCATTTTTTTCAAAAACATTCATATATTTTTATATTTTAAAAAGTGATCAAGAATGTTGTGATGTGTATATATATACTCTGATGAAAAAGATTTATATTTTCGATATTATACATACGTTGAATATCGCCCCCACAACTTAAAATCTCTAGCTCCGCCACTAGTTACATAACTTAATGAGGAAGAAAACAATAGTATAACTTAGAAACAAACATAGGAACCCATCTTTATAATTTTCATATTCCCACGAATAATTTTTACGACCATAAGACAAAAATCCCTTAGAAATAGATGGTTAGTGTAAACCAATTTTGCAATAACATTCGAAGAGTGTGCGGTATTTTGTCACGTTAACCCCATTTTGTCACACAACATATTGAAATTAATATATGATGAAGTGACAAAATAGTAGACTCTTATTGTATGTCAATTCTAATAAGTTTACCTTACCGGTAAATGTCCTATAATAAAACCCTTTGGTTTATGGTTTCTTGTCTGCTTTGTGGGAAATTTTAAGAATGTTGTCATCAAATCTCGTTAAGAGTAGTAGTTTGAATCGATAGATAAGAAGAAAGTATGAATGTTTTATGCAGTTAGAGGTATTTGTTATTGTATATAGGAAAGACGCAAGAATTGATATTTGGGCAATAGACCAAAGTCTCATCAATTCAAGAAATAGATTCATGTTGAGTGCTACCATTGTGGTAAAAAGGGACATATTCAGAAGAATTGTTGGTCTTTGAAAAAAAGATAATGAGAACATATGTAAAGGAAAAGAGATAGAAGAAATTGTGATGACTAGTAGCGAAGCCAGCAAAAAAGTCTCGGGTGGGCCACTAAAATAAACAATAAAGTACTCCAAAATAATTTTTTTTTGAACTTTTTATAGTTTTATTTTAGCTGTCTTCAACAAGAGATGTAATATAGTTAACTTGTATAGTCCTAACAATACGAAAACATAATTTATCCTTAATATAAGTAATTGTCATATATGCATGAAATGTCGTTTTTTAAACTTTATAAATATCAAATTATTTGGCCACTTTGCTTTCACTTTCTTATAACACTTCATCCTGTTCAAATAAGTGGAAAACAAAAAAGAAAGGGGAAAACAACAAGAGCTAGCTCAAACATTTATCTTTCGTTCTATCCTTAATTATATTCTCATTTTGTTTCGTTACCAAAGGTTAAGAAATTAGTTTACACTTTGCAATTAAGGCAAGCGGGAATAGATTAATCAAATTAGAAATGGTAATGAAGGATATTTGAAGCAACTGTGACGACATAAAAAAAAACAAATCAACAAAGACATATAAATACAACAACAAAACACCTATCAATTCAAAAACCAACGAGCGACATGAAATTGACTTTCAAATTCAAAGTGAAAAACTGAGACATGGAGTGAGAGAGAGATTACGAAGAGGGCTTTCACCTCAGCTATGGCAACGTCGATTGGGGTAGATTGAAAGCGGAACGGGCAACGACGGTAAAAGAGCTGAAGAGGGAAGTTGAAGTTGGAAATTGCGTGTGTTAGAAGAACCTGAGGGAAGGAAGGGCCGTTTTTTTTTTGGTCGAAAAACATGTTTCATTCATTCCAGAAGCTAAAACAGCCACAAATTACACCATGTGTAGATCACTACCCACTATTGAGGTAAAGTACATAATTTTTGCATAATCAAACAGATAAAACTCTAAAGCACAAGACTTGCTCCTGACTTATACATCTACAGGATCACAGTTAACTTGGCAAGCTAGGAATGAAGAGAAGCAACCCAACAGAACAACACCAAGAACAATAAATAAATACAAAAAATATAGCTAAACTTAACCCTAGAAAAGTAAATTTTCCACCAATACTAACATTAACAACCCTAAAAGTGTTGCAAAACATTCTTGAAACTCAAAAAATCTTTGAAGAGCAGACCCCCTTCTTGAAAGACTGTAGCTACTTTGACGGTGAGAAATGAGATCATGTTGTAGCAACGGATCCTTTGCTTAGCTGGTCGTGCCCAGGGAGTGAATAGTCTTGTACAAAACATTTTCACCTACTAAAATCACAAACTCAAAATAATAACCCATAACACAGTGAACAAGATAGAATCAGTAGGCTATTACCCCTTTCTTGATTGATGACCTGAGAAAAACAAGCATATGATTTCATAAGAGGTTAAAGGTTCAACTTTTAGAATCAGATCTGGAATTGGAGAGAAGTTAAAAATAAAAAAGATAATTTAGACCCTAATAAAGAATAAAAAACAAACAGATCTTACAAGACACTAACAATGAAAAAGAAACCCAAAGATTTAGAGAAGCTAACGGTAAACAAAGATTAAGAAAACAGGGGAGTGTTGAGAAACAATGTCTACAGAGGAGGAGGTTCCGGAGGAGGCCGGATCGACGCCGTAGATAGGGTGGGTTGTGGCACACAACAACCACTGTTGGAGAACTGGTATGGGGGAGAGAGATGGATGTCAATCAAAACTAGTGGATCACCCATGAAAGATGAAAGGAGGATGAGGTGAAAAGGGAAACACTCTCCTCTCAAAGGAGAACAAACAAACCTAGCCAGAGGGGGTGAGCGGCGCTAGGGAAAAGCTAACCCTGAACAATGAATCTGGACGAGGGGCAAACCTCTTACAGATGATCATTTTGTATTTTTCTTTAATAACACGGGGTGTTTTAGTAATTTTCTTATAGAAAAAAATTTGTTTTGCTTTTGGGTGGGTGGTCTGTGGCCACCTTGGCCCATACAAAGCTCCACCACGGGTGATGACGACAATGTAAAATATGACATCATATGACTTGCTTCTCATTGAAGAGCAAAATTTTGGTATTGATATATTATGTCCATTTGGGTGATCGATAGTGCATAGTGGTACCTCAATATATGTCACATTGAGGATATATATTTTATTCTCTTATCCTTCAGGTGAAGAATTCGGCTCTTCTTCCAACACAAAACACTCGCGCCCAACTGAACTTCCCAAAATACCCCTGTGTGAGTTAACTCACGCAAGTGTAAAAAACGTGACTTAGTTTTTACACATGCATGACTTAAGTCACGCTGCGTGATTTAACTCACGCTAGTTCCATTTTTGACAGCAACTACCATGCATGCTTTTAGCTAGCATACTTAACTATTTATGTCAAAATTAACTACAAAGATTCAGTAGTAAGAGTTTATATTAGATTTAGGTGGGTGGTTTTGTTTTCTTTCCCAAGTTCTTTTCAACATCTTCTTGCATGTAGATCAAATTCTAAACTTCTCATCTTAAGTTAGGTTTTGTAATTTCTTCAATGAGATAAGTGGAATTGCAATTTTTCTTTGGTCTTTCACATTTCTTTACAAAAATGAATAAGTTAGGCCTTTTTGGGTCTTTGATTGGGTTTGAAGCTTCTAAGATGAGGCTTGTTTGATTTACCTTTGATGTGAGAATTTTCTCATGGTTTAAACTTTAAAGATTGGGATTGTGTGTCTGATAACTGTGGTTAAAAATAATGCTTTTGGTATAATTGTGAGAACAAAATTGGGGTAGATCAATGCCTAAAAATTGGAATGATTGTTGAAAAAAAATTAAATAAGAAAGTGGAATGGTGGTTTTTTTTTTTGGTTTGACATGTTGAATAAAAAGGGTGTTTTACAATCGGTGATTTTTGTTTTTGACGATGTTGTGGACGTAGATAAAAAAGCATGCAGCTGCTATCAAGAATGGAACTAGCGTGCGTTAACTCACACACGTTTTTTTACACTTGCGTGAGTTAACTCACGCATGTGTATTTTGGAAAGTTCAATTGGGCGCGAGTGTTTTGTGTTGGGAGAAGAGCAGAATTCTCAGGTGAATTAGGTGATGTAAAGTTGAGTCACTAAAATGTATTGGTCTTGGAGATGTTAATTTGGAGATGTTTCTTGGTACCAAGTTACCTCTCATGGGTGTGAAGGATGTTCCAAACATTCGGTTGAATTTATTTTCAGTGGTTAAACTATGTGATAAAGGTTATGATAACTTTCGATCGTGGGACACTTGAAAACTCGCCAATTATTTTATGATTGTTGCTAGATGTACAAAGTGTTCACATGAATTGGCTGAAGATCATCCAAATGACAATGACATTGATTTGTTGAGAAAATCGTGTGCCACAAAGATACGGTGCATGAGCATGAGAGTGAAGAAAATGAGAGAGCGGCACATAAGAAAAAAGAAAAAAAAGATGCCGGTGTTGGAGGTGGATTCAACATATGTACTACGTTTCAATTGAAATTTTAGTATGTAATTCTAAACGAAGAGTTTGTCATTTTGATATATTTTAGGGTTAATAGTGTTTTTCTCCCCTGTAATATAGACCATTTCCGATTTTAACCCTTATAAAATTTTTGGTTTGGTTTCCACCCTCGTAAATTTTTTTTTTCTTCTGGAAAACCCCCTTCCCCCATCCAACTCAGCAAATTTGCTTATGTGGCACTGACTTGGCTTTTTCTTCTTTTTTTATTTTTTTTAATTGGCCACATCAAATTTTATTTAAAAAAAATCCAAAAAAAATAATAAATTCATTTATATTAATTTAAAAAATTCTAAAAATTAGAAAAAAATTCAGGAATTTGTTTTAAAAAAAAAATCTTGAAATGTTTTTTATTACCAAATTTTTTTCTTTGTATATAAAAAAGCAAAAAATTGAAAAATCTTCATAATTTTGTAAAAAAAAATATATTTTTTCCAATATTTTAATTTCGAAAAAGATTTTATAAAAATTATGGAATAAAATTTTCGAAAAAAAAATTGAATTTTTTCTAAATTTGTATCCAGATTTTTAAAAAATAAAATTTTTTCCAGAAATTTATTTTTGTTGAAAAAAATTTCGAAAAAAATCTGATTATATTTTTAAATTTTGAAAATTTGATTTTTTTTGTATTTTGAGAATTAAATTCCAGAATTTTTAAAATATTTTTAATTTCGAAAAAAAATCTGATTATATTTTAAAATTTTGCTTTTTTTTTTTGTATTTTGAGAATTAAATTCTAGAATTTTTAAAAATATTTTTAATTTCGAAAAAAATCTGATTATATTTTTAAATTTTGAAAATTTACTTTTTTTTTGTATTTTGAGAATTAAATTCCAGAATTTTTAAAAATATTTTTAATTTCGAAAAAAATCTGATTATATTTTTAAATTTTTTCTTTTTTTTTTTGTATTTTGAGAATTAAATTCCAGAATTTTTAAAAATATATTTAATTTTGAAAAAAATCTGATTATATTTTCTGTTTTTTTTAAATTTAAAATAAAATTATAGTTATTTTCTGATTTTTTAAATTTTAGAAAAAAATTGGTAATAATTTTTTTTATAGAAAAAAACTTATTAAATTCCAGAATTTTTAAAAATCTTCGTAAATTATTTTTTTTTAAAAATTTCCAAAAAAATCTTAATATTTTCTGATTTTTTTTTTATTTTAGAAAAAAAAAATCTTATTTTTTTTCGATTTTTCAATTTTTTGGAAAAAAATATATGAATATTTTTCTGATTTTTTTTTTCGATTTTAAATTTTTTTTGAAGATAATCTGAATATTTTTATGATTTTTTAAAATTAATTTTCAAATTTTTTTAAAATAAAATCTGATGTGGAAATGTTTACGAGGACGGAAACTAAACCGAAAATTTTATAAGGGCTAAAACCGAAAATGATTTATATTACAGGGGTGAAAAACACTATTAACCCTATATTTTATTAGTAGTTTTAACCTCTCTTTTTGTTGGTTCGGGACGCCCATTTTTATGGATTTGTTTTGTTGTAGATAGGTTTTCCACCATTGCTAGTTGATTGTTTGATGTTTGTCTCGTTTAGAATAACATACTAAAGTTTCATTGTCTCGTGATTTTTGTTCTTTTAGGTTGAAATGATTTTTCCATGTTAAAACTTATGGTGTAATATTTATAATTTTTTCCTTTATTACTATTATTATTATTGTTGATTTTGTCTAATAATTTCTTTTTGTTTAGGTTCCATAAGAAAGGAGAGAATTTAACAAGCTTTAAATATCATATTGCACGCTCTGGTCCATCACTAACATGAGAATACTTAAGAAATTAAATTGATAGTTTATTCTACATCAATTTAACGATTGCAACATAAACAATAATGTGAAAGAAGGAAACAGAATTACACATAAATAAATGAAGAAATTAATCAATCGGAAATTAGCATGCTTAATGCTAACTATAGGTGAATGGGATCAATGAAATGAAACAAAGGGAGTGAAGAACATATTATTAATGTCCTTGGCCAGGTGATGGACCAGAGTCCTTAATTCCACCAAGAGTCTCACTGTTGGTAAATTTGTGTCCCACGCCTCCGGAACTTGGACCCGAATCCTTAATCCCTCCGAGTGTTTCACTGTCGGTAAATTTGTGTCCCGGGCCTCCGGAACTTGGACCCGAATCCTTAATCCCTCCGAGTGTTTCACTGTCGGTAAATTTGTGTCCCGGGCCTCCAGAACTTGGACCCGAATCCTTGATCCCTCCGAGTGTTTCCATTGGCACACCTTGCTTGATTGCTCCAAGAGAATGTGATAACCAATCAAACAAATCCACGACTTCTTCTCTAGTAGCTGAGTTTTTGGTGTCAATGATACTCAATGGACGAGCTTCTAAGATCACAAAAGCATAGTTCATCAACATGAAGAGAACTAAGAATGCCTCAGTTTTGTGCATGGTGCTTTTCATCTTTTCTAAAGTTTATAAAATTTGAAAATGTGGAATTTGAAATACAAATAGAGAAGGAGGGACAAAATTTGTTTATGTTGATATTTGTGAAGTATAAAGAGGATTAGAGTCCTTTTTATAGCATGGATAGTAGCATTTGGTGTCTTGACTAAAATGTGGAAAGAGACTTTGAATTGAAATATATGATATTTTTAATATATATATTCAAAATAAAAATTCAAAACAAACGTGGGTATGTGATTTTTTTCTAACGAAGGAAACAACTAGGGAGGTTCTGATTTCTAAAAACCAATTTGGATTATAGTTTTGAGGAGAGAAGTGTATAGAAGAGTAGAGTTATTCATTAAAGAGCAAAAACACATTGAAGAATTACGGGTCCAACTTGACACTTATGAATTTGGGAAATAAGTCTTAGTTCTCTCATCGCCTACGGTTACGGAAAGAACGATGAAAAGTTTGTATGATGATCTCAGCTGCCTCTAAGTTGAAGACCAAGACTATCTGGTATTGTCCAAATCCAACTAATATATAAATATTAAGACAATGCAATATTTATTATTCCTACTGGTGAAAAGATGGGCACTAACGTACCTGTGTTTCTGCTCATTTTATTTGTAAAGTTTAAAAATCATGATTGATGTTTTTCTATGAAATTTTGATTTTGATTAAAAGTATAAATATAAAATATTGTTGCTTTTAAATTATAAAAAATCATGAATTATGTTTGGTACATTTTTTTATTTTGAATTCACTTACATCAATTATCTTTTTAAAAGAACGAAGGATAAGGAAAAAAAATTGATATATCATGGACAATAAAAATTGAATTGTTACACATTTTTTAATATTTGAATTTACTTTTATCTATTTGTTATACATGTTTTTTGTATTTAAAGTTAAAAGTAATTTAGGAAAGAGAAAAAATCAGTTCAAAAGAGATTATTCTCGTTATATATAGTATACATATATATAGTTTCATGATGTTAATGGGTAATATGGGACTACATATAGATAGTTAAACTCTTAGTTTCTCTTAAGGAGATTATCCTCCTTAAGAGGAATGCTAGCAACACACATTCTAACACACACTTTTCAACACACTCTCTTTGATCGGTTAAAAGTCACATGGGTCACATCAAATTAAATATTCTAGGCACCGTCAAAAACAAAACGTGGACATATTTTGCAATCGGAAATGAAAACTTGATTCATCACTAAAAAGTTGTTAGAACAAATCTATATCGGCCTATTCATTGATTTTTATATTTCTTCAAATAAATAAATGCATTAATTATATTTTTTGAATAAGATATAATCATTATTTTAAAACAATAACAATATAGTCCCCGGTTGTCAGGGACATTGATAGATATTTGACAAGTGTACCAAAAGTTATCAAAGTAGCAATAAATATCGTTCCACAAGGACTGTGTTAATTTCAATTATAACAGATATGTTCTCGTTTAGGATATGTAAAGGTTATTTTGGTTGCCCTAGGCAGTAGATTTGAGTGCAACAAAAAGTAAATGTTGACTTTGTAGGAAAATATATTGGAGATGAATGATCAAGCCGGTGAATCCGCTATTGCCCTATGTGAATAGTTTACCTCTCTTTACTCTCAACAATTATTCTTTCTTTAAGACAAATTAACTAATTAGTTTTGATCAATCTCTTGACTCAAAACCTTTTCCTAAGTTATAACCTTTTAATCTCTTAAATCGATTGAATAACCGCGGAAGCTATTTCAGATCGTTAATTTCTAAGTCATAACTCTCAACTTCCTATCTCTAGTTTCATATGTTGAGTTAAACAGAATTACTATTTCATGATTAAAAGCTAGGGTTAATAGTCGATTAATACCTAAGATCAATTAACATGATTGAAAGAAGTTAGGGTTAATAGTCATACAAACAATCATAATAAAAGTAATGAACACAAATTATTCTGAATAAAGACCAAATAATATTGGTATTAAAGAGAGTTTAACTACTTGATTCACATATTACAATAGGTTCATCATGGCTCAATCAAACTAAGAGTTTAACTACTCATAATTAAACAATCATAAGCATAAACAAGAGAAAACATACATAAATCTGACCAATGATGAGTTGGTATGAGATTCAGGACTTGTTCTTCGGTCTCTGGTGTCTTCTATGCTCAAAATCGCAATAATAATCGGTACCCTAATCCTTTGTTGCAGCTGGCTATAAATAGAAGAATTTTATGGTTTCAGAAAGCCCATCATCGTGCCACGTTACGGGACAATCGTGGTACGATCACTTCATTAATCTGACGTGGCATCAAATTCATCAGACCATCGTGGCACGTTTCGTGGTTCATCGTGCCACAAAATTTACAAAATGTATCAATGAATTCCACATCCTTGCAACGTGTCACGATTCTTCATACTTAGGAATATTTTCCTCTTTTCGTCAATTTCTTCTTTTGGGCTCTTGTTCCTGTTTTGATCTGATTTCACCATGAATTACAAGCAGTTGACTCTCTAAATGCCATAAAAACGACATAAACATGACCAAAATACTAGTGTTGACGTGCAGTCATCAGACATGCATTGTTATATGCAGGGGCGGGGACACCCCATTTAGGGTGCGTTTGTTTCAGCTTTAAAAAAAATAGATTTTGAGTTAAAACAATCTAGATTTTTTTTTATAGATTTTTAAAAAATTCTAAAGCCGTTTATGTTTGTTTACTATCATAAAAATCATTTTTTTAAGATTTAAAACTCTTGCACTTGAGTTGCTTGTATTTTGAAAAAGCAACTTGAAATGGATTTTCATTTTGAGGTTAAAAATGATTTTTTTTTAGCAAAATAGAATTTTTTTTTAAATCTAAAACAAACACAACAAAAATAAACAAAGTGATTTTTTAGTTAAAAGATTTTTTTTTTCAAAAAAATCCAAAACAAACAGGCTCTTGAAAAGAAAAATTTATACTCCCCTCCTCTATAAGATGCTTGAATTACAACCCCCTCCCTTAATAATTAAATATGCACTACATTTTAATATATTTTTATGATATATACTAATTTTGAACCACTATTTAAGAAAAATAAATTCTTTTCTTTATAATTTAAATGTCAATGATAATTAAATTTAAATATTTTGCTATTAATTATATATTTTAGAGTATAAAATTAACTTTTAAATAACCATACTTTATTGTCTTTAGTGATTTTTCACATATTTTAATTTTATTTTGAGTTGTTTCATATTTTATATTAGGGTTTAAAACAACATGTTAATGGAATTGTCAATAAAAAATAGCGAAACATATTATATTCAAATTTTGTCAATTTTGATTATATTAGAAATTAAAAAAAAATTATTGAGGGATTAAAGTGTGGATTTTAACATAAGAAGGGAGGAGAATGTAATTCAAGCTTCTCTTAAGGGAGATAAGTGAAATATTTTCGAATATATTTTGATAAGAGGGGAGGGGAGGATGGTGTATATTTTAACATAAGAGGAGAGGGGGTATAATTCAAACATCTTTGAGGGGAGGGAAGGGTAATTTACTCATAAAAAAAATTATTGAGGGAGTAAAGTGTGAATTTTAACAAAAGAGGGGAGGATAATGTAATTCAAGCTTCTCTTAGGGGGCGAGAGTGAAATAATTTCTAATATGTTTTGAATAAGAGAGGAGCAGAGTGTATATTTTAACATAAGAGGAGAGGGAGTGTAATTCAAGCATCTTTAAGGGGAGAAAAATGAAATTTACTTTTTGTTTTCAAATTGAAGAATTGGATTAATGTCCTAAAATATTTAAACCACTATACCACCATTGTGTGCCGTTATTTTTATACAAATATCATTATACCAGATTTTTTATAATGCACATTTACAAATTTGTTTATTATATATGATTTTAAGATAATTAGAGTTCTTTAAAATTATTGATATGAAAAAAAATTATAATCTTTTTTAGACGAGCCTTCCGGTTCAATCTTGTTTAACATCAATATAATTTTGTTATAGAGATTAGGTTATACAAACCGAGTCATCCGATTTAATCTGATTTAGTCATGCGGTTCAACCAGTGACTAGTTGTTTGACCAATAATCTAGTGAGTCGACGACTTTGTTGAGTCGATGACTGATCCGATTTTAAAACCATGGTTGTAAATCCTTCTATCTTTTTTGTGTGTGTATAATATTTAATTAAGACATGTTTTAAATAAAAATTTAGTTCATATACATCAATAGTGTAAAAAGTTTTTATATTGTCAATCAATCATAATTATTATAAACATTTGAAATCACTTCTAAAATCACACAAATGACCAGCAATGCTATGTTGACAATGTAAATCTTTTTGTATGTCGACACTGTAAAACTATTTACACTAACTGTACTTGAAAATTAAAGTTAAATTTATCAACATTTATTTGATAAAATTTAGTCATAAAAGCACTTATTTGATAAAAAGTTGGATTAAGTGCTCATTTATAAGTAATTTCAAGAAATTTCATTCTAATATATCAAAAACAACTTTTATACATATTCAAACGTGCAAAAACACACACAGACACACCACACCAAGGTCGGCCCACGGCCCAACATTAAGTGGGGCCTAAAGCGTGACATTAGATGAAGCCTTAATTTTTTCAAACAACAATGATAATTTGTTTTTTTACTTAATAATAATATTTTGTGAATTGCTTCAAAATATTAATAATAATATTTCGTTAAAATATGATACTTTATGTACATAGTTATATATATATTTTCTCTTCAAAAAAAAGCTATATATATATTTTTTATCAATGGAAAAAAAAAGACAGAAAAGAAAGTTAAGGTCTAATGAAAGAAACCCCATAGTATCAGCTAAGCAGATATAACCAATAAAGGGGAGCAAAAATAAAAAATTGTAATCTCATTATCAAGAGCAACTTCAAAATTGGCAAACTAGTCGGCGCTAGAGTTTTCTTCTGGCAAGGTGAACAAGAACAATGTTCCAGTCCCTAATCAGTAGGATCTAATGTAATCAACAATCACAACATATAGGTGGCTACGTGAACTCCCTCTTTGATGAACTTTATCGCGAAGAGAAAATCAGATTCATAAATTATATTTATGCAATCATGAGTCAAAGCTATATGGTATACAAGTTTGATATTATTTTTTAGAATAAAATTCTATAAAAAATACAATGAGGAAAGTTGGAGTCTTGAGGCCGATGAAGTTGTATATGTGGATATGTTAAAACAAAAAGTCTATCAAGTGTCAAAAACTAACTAAAATTTGTTACATAGGAATAGAAAAAAGAGAATTTGTCCCCGTGAGCTTAGTTCAGTTGGTATGGACAATGCATAATATATGCAAGGTCTGGGGTTCGAATCCCGACCACCAAAAAAAAAAAGAAAAAAGAGAATTTTGTTGAAAAAATTGAGGTCGTAACGTAAATGTGTCCTGATTTCTTTAAAAAGAAGAGGAAAAAAAATTGGCTAGCATTGTGGGCTTTAAAAAACAAAATA
>Ga0228711_1001889_pt1 | contig 31552 bp, 32 predicted proteins | sample MedpolnodulmetaG_2_FD_177996 | JGI IMG/M metagenome (GOLD analysis project Ga0228711, IMG submission 177996) | Root nodule microbial communities from Medicago polymorpha collected in Santa Monica, California, United States - brown nodules | ecosystem: Host-associated > Plants > Roots > Nodule... | reverse complement strand
GTAATTATAATTAATATATTATAATATTGTTTTTTACATCTTGATTAATTTTTTTAAAAAAAAGCTTGATAATTGTGGTTCGATTCTTTGATTTTTTTGTTAAATTTAAAATATTTAAAATTTCAATAATTTCTTATGTAATGTCACATCCAAACACTTCAATCTATGTAAGTACATTTTAGTGTACATATCCAAACATAAATAACTTATCAAGTATAAGAGCTTACGATGTAAGCTCTAATGTTATAAGCCCTAATGCTATAAGCATCTATACAAGTTGTTTATCCAAATGGAACCTTAATGTTTTAACAATTTGTGGCCCACACATGTCACTTTTTTTTTCTTTTGAAAATTATACATATCCCACCAGTGTACTTTGTATGACAAACTCGTGCATGCACTTTTTTGGGTACAGTGCAGGCTTGTCTATGACTATGGTGTACGTTTGTTTTCCATTTTAAGATTATTTATTTTCGAAATTTTGCTAATTGAAAAATCGTAAAAAACCAATTTGTGTAACGAAATGTTATATTTGAAGTTTATTTACACTTGTTTCAATTTACATACATTTTAGTTTACTTGAAATTGTTATCAGTATTTAATTCTTAATTTGAGTTATGTGCGATTTTGATCACCCTTACTCTTTTCGTAATTTTAGTCTTTTTAATTTCAAGATTAACAAAATAAAATAGTTCTACCATCAATTGGCTATTGTGTAAAATTTGTAAAGCCTCGTCTAAATCTATGATAGTATCATAAGTGCGTTTTAAATGGAACTTCAAATTTCTAAGATACTCTTAGGCTTCGTTTGTGAGTTTGGAGGGATGAGAGCGGAGGTGTTTGGAAAAGAAAGGAAGGAGCAAGCGGAAAAAAAAAGAAGATGATATTGAGAGAGGAAAGCTTTGAGAGGTTTATTTTTCTTCGTAATACAAAACCTTTTTTATTTGGGAAACTCAAAATTTGTATTGGAGGAGGGTTTTTAGGAATTTACATGAATTCTTCAAATTTAATCTATATAATTATCGTATTCTTAAAATTAAAAATATATTAATCATAACCATTAAATTATCATTCTCTAAAAAAAATACTCTTTAAAAAAATGTCAAAAATTCACGATTTTTCCCTACATATCCAACCCTTCAATGGCTCCCCTTCCTCTCCTCTCCAAACTCCAAAACAAAGCCTTAAAAAACTTGATTAACGAGCTTAACTTTAAGTTAACTCATTGGTTGAAGCAGTAAGAAAAGGCTAGAGTTTGAATTAAATTACAACATCGTCGTATTCATGGAAACGATTTTTAGAATTGGAGGAAGACACAGTGAGCTTTGAAATATGCCAAAACAAAGGTTTGAGCTTGACATAAGCAAGAATTCGAAAATATATAGAAATAACAAGTTGTTAGAGTGGCTAAGTTAAAAGTTGTGATGATTGTTTATAGAGAATTGCTCTTCTCCCATTTGTTTTACTCATTCACGATGAGAAATAACATGTGTGCGTTAACTCACGTTGAGAATATATCTGCGTGAGTTAACTCACACTCGGTTATTTTGACGGGAAGCTGTTGAGGGTAAATCTTAGCCTAAATTTTGAAAGGTTTACTATTGGAGGAGGTAACTCAACTGATGGCTAAATCAATCAATTAACATTGGCAAGAAAGATAAATCCTCAATGCCAAGTTTTAATTTGTAAATATGGTTACAAAGTGACTTCGTCGTCTAACTATTTTTCTGATGATGGGAAAGTAAAAAAAAAGAGGCAAAAACCAGAAAGAAAAAGGCTAAACCCAAAGGAAGGTTGTCCCCACAGAGTCAGCAATAAAAGTAGTTGAAAGAGAAGTTGGACATTGCCTCCAAGCGATCGAGTCAGCCTCCAATCTTGCTTCGTATTTCGCTAACTAATCCCCACATCTATTACCTTCTCTCAACTTCAACGAAAGATGGAAAGACAAGAGTCAAGGGTAATCAATAAACCTCTCAATGAGGTCAATAACAAGTGCATAAGGGTGAGTTGTCGAAATCATTCCTTAATCAAAGTCAAAGCCGATTGGCAATCTGATTCACATTCAACATGTCGAAAGCCATTATTTCATGACGTTTGAAGGCCGTGAAAAATAACTTGCAACTCTGCATTCACATTGGTAATAATACCACAACTGTCAGAAAAACCCAATAACCAATCACCATTAGTGTCTCTAATTAAACCTCTGAACCCATAAACCCGATAATGTTGTCTAACTATTTTACGTCACATATAAACAAATCACTAAAATGACATATGTATATAATTGTTTACATAAAAAATGTTTTAAGTATTACGCGAATAGAAGCTATATGAGGTGAATTCAACTAATGTGATTTCAAACGGTTCTTATTTAGTTCACCTCTAATTCGATTTTAGTTTTTAATCGAATTAAAGGTTGGCTAAATAAGATCCTTTGAAATCGACTTAGTAGAATTTACCTCTGGATCAAAATCCGAGGACCATCCGTGAGTCGTTTTAATGCAAGGAATTTCGATCAAAACAAGGCTACTTCTTCAGTAAGGGCAAGTAGTTTTTAATTATCAAAAAATTAACTAAATTAACTTAAAAATAAAGAAAAACAACAAAGTCTTATTTTCAAGGGAGCATAATAAGAGAGAAAAAGGTGCTCAAGGCTCAACAATTTTAACCCAAAAAGAATTGGAGATACTTGTTTGCTGGGAGCTTTCGTATATGGTTTGAATGAAGTGTAGCAGCTTAACTTACTGGTTCATGAGACATCAACGAAATATTTTATCAATATTTGGAAATGTGTACTTGGGTAAGTGGGTGAAGTTTTATAACATGCGGATGTTGTTTTATGGTCGAGGTATTCTTCTACCGTTAAAGATATTATTCTCATACTATTCAATCACTTTTTTTTTTATCAATTTCCTTTTCATTATTAAAAAAAAACTTTTTATGTGTATATTCAAAAACTATTTATTTGCGTAAGTTTTTGGAGCTACAAGAAGGCTTAATTCTGCTACTGCAGACTGATGTCCGACAACAGATGTATCATAAAGATTAGTTTTTAGTTGTTTTCTATTTCTTTTCTTTTTGTCAGCTTTTCTTACAAAAAAGGCCAAATACCTCTCGTGGACCTTTAAGTTATATGTTTAGAACATATTAGTCCTTTAAGTTTTTTTGATTATCAATTGGTCCTTTTAAGTTACTTTTTGTTACACATTAGTCCTTTAAGTCATAATGTTTACATTGTCATCCATCTTTTCAGCCAACTTTGTTAAAAGTGCTTATAAACCATTTAACATTAAGATGGTAGGTCTAAAAGTGTTTATGACATCAAACATGATTACTTATACACATTTTCTTCTTGTTGTTTTTGAATTTCAAGCCTAATTTACATATAAATATTTGATCAACAATATTATAAATCAAGTAATCGGTCAATTTTGTTTTGAATCAAGACCGAATAACACACCTATGAGCTCTAGGTTTGAGAGCAATGAATTTGGACAAACCAACTTAACATTAAACATCCACATAAACACTTTTTGATTGAGTTTGATAAAATTAGGATAATGATGCAAATATTTTATGACTTAAAGGACCAATTTGTAACCAAAAAAACTTAAAACACTAACTTGTTATAATCATGTAACTTAAAGGACTGCAAAAGATATTTGATCTAAAAAAAACACTATTTATTTGGTCTCGTTGTTATATTATATTTCCTCTTGTGGAGTCGTGAAATGTGTTGCGATTATGTTTTTCTGGCCGTTCAACATCGATGGCCTGAGTTTGTCTTTTTGGTATGTGGTGGTTGATACCATATTCGTTTTCTTTCTTGGCGGTGGATGGAAGTTCTGTTTGCTCGCAACGTAGGTGGTGATGGACCAGTAACGAAAGTGGTGATTTGTGTCTGCATATGATATGTTATGGTTTGGATGGATATTTTGTTGTGTTGGTTGGTGGTGGTTTCCATGGTGGTGCTGATATTGGATTTTTTGTGGTGGTTTTTAGCAAGGATGCTCGTGGTGGCTGGTGTTAGTTTTTGGTGGTGATGCTAGTGGTGGCTGGTGTGGTTTTCAGTGAGGATTAATGGTGGTTTTTGTGGTGGTGGTGGTGCTAGTGTTTGTGGTGGTGCTTGTGGTGGCTAGTGGTGGGTTTTTATGGTAGTTATGTTTTTTTGTGGATTTTCTTCATTGGGTTGTTGTTGATGAGTTTGTAGCTGAGCACAAGGGCCGATTTGATTTTGATGAGAATGATGGTAACAATGATGTTGAAGAAATTGGGGTTCTTGAAGCCATGTTGGCTGGACGTAAGAGCAGAAAACCCAGTGCTTCAACAGACAAGCCTGAGGCTTCTGTAACTCCAACTCAAATTGAGAGCGAGAATGAGAATGATGGGGTTTGTAACACCCAAGGCTGACGAGGACGGGGAGTGGTCGCCGGTATACAAGGCATGACAATGAGAGGCTCCCGACAACTTCTAGACGAACCAAATCACACTGGAATGAGAGGGACCTTGAAGCCGTGCAGGTGTGGGACTGCAAGGTTAAAGGAAGGCTTATAAGAATTGTTTGGTACTACCTATATCAACAAAATGCATCTTCTTTTTGGTAGCCTATTTCATAAGAACTCCACAGTTAAGCGTGCTTGACTTGGAGTAATCTTTGGATGGATGACCTACTGGGAAGTTTCCCAGTAAGCGTGCGAGTGAGGACAAAACACACTGAAAATACTCGTGTTGGTTTGTAGGGTCAGTCGACAATACTTAAAGTCGTATGGGATGTTACAAATGGTATCAGAGCAGACCTTTCATAGTACAGTGTAGTTCGGGGACGAACCAAGCGGAAGCTGGTGGGCATGTAACATCCAAGGCTGACGAGGACGGAGAGTGGTCGCCGGTGCACAAGGCACGACAATGAGCGGCTCTCGATAGCTTCTAGATGAACCGAATCACATTAGAATGAGAGGGATCCTGAGGTCGTGCAGGTATGAGACTACATGGTTAAAGGGAGGCTTATAAGAATTGTTTGGTACTACCTATATCAACAAGATGCATCTTCTTTTTAGTAGCCCATTCCATAAGAACTCAACAGTTAAGTGTGCTTGACTTGGAGTAGTCTTTGGATGGGTGACCTACTGGAAAGTTTCCCGGTAAGCGTGCGAGTAAGGACAAAACACGTTGAAAAGACTCGTGTTGGTTTGTAGGGTCAGTCGATAATGCTTAAAGTCATCTGGGATGTTACAGAGTTGGTGCTATGGAATATAACAACCGAAAGCCCACAAAAAAGAACGTAGGGCCAAGAAAGAGAAGGGTGGGAATAATGGAGATGAATCTAATGTGCTGCCTACTAATGGCAAATTTGAGAAGGATACAAACAGTAATGGAAATGACGATTCTTATGTACAAGAGTCTAGTTCCCAATATCTCAAGTAAAATGAGGACAATGGTAGTGGTAAAGAGAATGAGTAGAGAAATCTTGGCCATTTTTTGCGAGACATGTGAGGAGGAGTTTGAGTCAAGGAATAAATTACATAAACATCTGAGCGGCTCTGGGCATGCAGCAATGAAATTTTGATAAGGAAAATACGGTAATGATCAATCATTATACATGTTAGAAGGTGTTGCTTGTTTCAAGAATTGGGCTATTAGTTTATTGTGGTTTTGTGGGGGTGGTATGTGTTTTCTAGGTGGTGATTTTTTTGGGTGTTTGCATGTGCTTAATTGCGCTCAACTGTAGAAGAGAAGCAAGGTGCGGTTACACGGGTTTTTGGAAGGTTTGATGGTTCTTTTGGAGGGGTTTTGCAACGGTTTGGCACAAGATTTGTTTCTGCTACTGCACGGGTGTTTAGACTTTGGTTTTTGGAGATGACTTTTTGGTTTTGGTGTTTAGTTTTTATTGGTTTCGGGGGCCTCAGCAGAGGTTGTTTTTGGTTTGTTTGTAGAAGTTTGAGGGTGTTTTTGGTTTGTTGGTAGAAGTTTGTATTTGATGTTTGAGTGTTTGTTAGGGTGTTCTGCATATATACGACACACTTTTCCTTTGTATGTTGCTACTTTAAGACTCCTAATCTAGCATTCCTTGTGCTTGCTAGAATTCTTTACGTTTTGAATAAACTTCATTTTAGCTTCTTCAAAAAAAAGTAACGAATAACTATAGGAAATGTCGAGATATTAGGGGTACCTACACTTTTTTTCATTTTAATAATAATTCACCTATGAATTACTTTTGTAAGGTGTAACCAGTTTTGTTCCCGAGACCATGGAAATGGGTGTTTGCATCTTAACTGATTTAAAATAAAATCATAAATTGATTAAAGAAAACCAAAAAATCGCATTAAGTTAAAATTTATTCCATATGCTTTTGTGACAACCACTAAAATCGAATCAAATTTCATATTCTTTTTTCAAAACGGAACCAAATTAAATCACATACATTTTTTTTTATAGTAAAATGTGCTTATAGCATTTCATTAATAATCAGATGTTCAATACAACGAGGTACAATAAAATAAGTGGTGGGACTAGCTAATAATGTGGCAGCCCCGGCAAGGACGTGAGCTACCTCATTTGCTTGTCGCTGAGTAAACTCAACCTTAGAGTTTGTGAACTGTGAACTAAACAACCTTCTGCAAGCAGAGATAATAAGACCAAATTCAGTAACATCTGGACGAGGGTGGTTGAAGGCATCCATAGTAATTTTGGACTCCAATTTAAAATCAACATTGTCAAACCTCTTATCACTTAACCATTCCAAAACATAATAAAGACCTAAAGCCTCACCCATTAACATAGTGTAGAAACGGGAGCGGAATGGATTTAGCTAGAATAAAAACTCCCTCGTCATCACGAATATACAAACCTATTCCTGTTCTGTTTAATGCATTCGAGAAGGAAGAGCCAACATTGCATTTTACTTTACCTTGGTGAGGACGCTGCCAAGAAATAGGAGACATAACCTGATGTTGCTACTGCCCCAAGACTCTTGCAGCCGAATTGGTGGTTTGCGGTTGTGCTATGCATAGCCGAGCTGCTGCTATGTGGTGCATGTGTTGGGACGTTAGCAATCAACCAATCCTCTATGAGATGGCGAGCTCTGTCCATAACTTGCGCCACTGTTCCTGTCACTCCTTGCCAAAGCCGTAAATTCCGATGCTTCCATAAGCTCCAAAGAAGAGCTGCAAACTGTTGGTTCTCGGCACACATAATATATATTAATACTTTTTTCTTTGGATGATAAACAAAATGATAAAATCATTATAATCTCGCACACACGTGAATGTGTCAGGTTTGAGCCTTGCCACAACGTTCAGCCGAACAATTTTTGTATTTTTATTAGTTGAGGTAGAACTTGTGGAATACATATATTTATTTCTCTATTTGTGTAATATATTGCATTAATCCATTACTTGTTGGTTTTTACTTTTTTAAGAAAAATGTTAACGAGTGCGGTTGAAGTAATCTTTAAGATTCTTAAATCATAAATTTAATAGATTTTACTTCAAACTTATGATTTTGACGTGTGTTTAACCACGAATATTAAATTTTTGGATTGGATAATTTTTGACCTCACAACTGATCTAAACTACACTGCAAACATTTGTATCTATATGACCATGTTTTTTGTTTACAAGAGAAGACAATTTCATTTCTTTAAAAATCAACATGAAATGTGACAACAGAAAGTCAGAAGCAATATGGGCTTTACAACAGAAACCCGAATAGTTGTGCCCGAAGACGCGACCCGTTAACTTCGCTTATAATAAATTGTTGAAGCAAAGAATTAGGGTTTCATATTTGCAGTTCAATCACAGAAAAAACAACAAAGATGATTTACGACGTTAACTCTCCTCTTTTCCGTTCCTTCCTCAGCCAGAAGGGTGGCTCCTCCGATAAGAGGTTTTTTCTTCATTTCCTTCAATTCCATTCTTTTCAAGTTTACATAGGACCTGTTTGGATAATCAGCTTATAGAAAAGTGCTTATTTTTATAGTAAAAGATGTTGAAATGTTTTTGTATATGCCATAAGTTGTTTAGACTTTAGATAAGCTATATTGGAGAACTTATAAGAAAAAAGTTTATGAAAATTGTCATAAGCTGTTTTCATAAGTTCTCCCAGTAGATAAGCCCAAATAAGAAAATTCAAACAGGCATTTGGTGTAAGAACAAGGGGTGGAAGGCCAATAGGCGTTTTGCAATATGGAATGCTGGCCAGGCTTTATCCAACTAGGTTTGAGTTTATGTTACAGATAACCCTGTTATATGTTATGAAGCACATACACAAACATCGGGCATATCGGACGATGCCAACACTGATACGTAGTAGGCACTGATAAGTTTAAAATATGGAAGTGATTGAAGGTAACCGCTCATGTTGGGTCTTTTTCACTGTCGGACACTCAGACCCATGTTTGTTCTAATGTGTTGGTGCTGCATAGTTTTATCGGACACTCTGACACATGTTTATTCTTATGTGTTGGTGCTGCATAGTTTTAATGTGCAAATTGGCTTGAACTGAAGCTTTTTTTTTCTTTCCTTTTCATTTTCCTCTTTAAGCTGTCCAACATTGAGAACAGGATTTTGAGGTTGTTTCGAGTTTTTGATTGAATAACTAGACTTTTGAATCATTATGCACAATTTCTGTTCGTAAGTTTTTGATTGGTTTGGAGTTATGAATGATTTTGAATATAATGGTTTGTAATTAGTCATGTTTATTGATTGGAGACTATGGTGTGGATTGATAGTTTTATTGGACACTGAGACACATGTTTATTCTAACATGTTGGTGCTGCATAGTTTTAATGTACAAATTGGCTCAAACTGATTTTTTTTTTTCTTTTCCTTTTAAACTGTCCAACATTGAGAACAGGATTTTGAGAAGGTGGTTTTGAGTTTTTGATTGAATAAATAGACTTTTGAATCATTTTGCACAATTTCTATTAGTTACGAAGGATTTTGATTATAATGATTTGTAATTAGACATGATTATTGATTGGAAAGTATGGTGTGGTTTGATATTTTTTGCACAATCATTTGAGAAAGGTGGTTTCAAGTTTTTGATTGAATAACTAGACTTTTGAATCAATGTGCACAATTTCTTTTTGTAAGTTTTTGTGTGCATATAACAAGTTTAGTTAGTTAAGACAGATTTTGAATATAATTGTTTGTAATTTGACGCAATTAATGATTCAAAATTATGGTGTGGTCTGATATTTGTCTTAAGTGATGGAATTCATTGTCTTGAAGATATGGTGTTGGCCTTATTGTCTTGAAGTTATGGAAATCATTCCATTGTCAAAAAGGAGTTGTAAACTTTTAATCATGGATATTATTTTGAAATATATTGTGTATTGTTTTGCTGTGTAAGATGTATATATAGTTGTGTAGATTTCTTTTTTGTGTATGTGTCTCTTTGGGTCCTGTTGTTGGCATTGCTTGCATAAAATGAATATTTTCGTTGTTGGTAATGTGGGTCTCTTACATATCATCGAATGATTGAAAGAAATCCTTAGCTCCTCATGGACTAGTAAAGGTTTAGTCTAGAGAGCATGCTTAGCTCTTTTTTATTTCAAATTGTTAACCAATGCATGTTTGCTTATTATTTTGATATTACCATGATAAATTGGAGTTTTTGTATGTCGGTAATGACATTATGAAGCTCTTGTTGAGAATTTATATAGATTGCGTTAACTTCTGCTGCATTGTTTTTCTATGTTATTTTGCTGGTTTTTTCCCCTGGCCCTCGGCATGATTGATCATTTGGTCAAATATATGTTCATCGATAATGAGTTCACGTTGATGTTGATTTGAGATTATGTTGTTAGGTTTTAATCAAACTATTTTTTGAAAAGGCTTTTAATCAAACTATTGTTGTTTATGTTAGGAAAAATGAGGAGCAGAAGCCAAAAGAACAGAGATTCAAAGCCAACGAGAACAAGCCAGTTATGACAGAGTGATAAACAACAATGCTCCATTAAAATGAATAGCATGTTAGTTTGTTATTTTACGGGTGCTATGAAATGGAAGATATTTTAGATTGTTTTCTGATATATATTTTGTGGTGACTTTAGAGCTTGTTATTGTAATGGTTTGATTTTGATTATGGTTACATGAACCTGTGTTGAACAACGACTTTGAGGACAAATGCAATGAAAGTACTCGTTTAAAAGTTTTGTTTGAAATATTTTCACTACTACGGTGACATTATTTATTACATAACAAGCGATGATGCCTTTGGATGATTTTTTTCAACTCCAAACAATGGCTTATTTTGTAGCATTAACTGGTTAACTGTTTCAGTGGTGGTACGAAAATATAAATAAAAACATGCTAACTAAATTTGATTTAAAGTAGACGGTGTCATGTGTTTGTGCTTACAGTTTGCTAAAAAAAACCTTTGTGGTAAGAGAAATTCGGGCATTTTGTGATTTATGAATATTATAGATACATGTCCATATTTGATGGGTTTGTTGAAGTTTGACATAATTCCAGATCTATCATCTGCCTCTAGGCTTTATGTCAGAAACAATAGGAAGAAGTATTGGCACTAAACTCGTAAACTTGCGAGTATATCCGAGTCTGATCGAGTCTGCCATTAACAGGTCTGAGTGCGAGTCAGTCAACTCATTTTGGGCACCTAGAGTCGCAAACTCTTCTGAGTCTACGAGTTGATTCATGAGTGTGACAACCATTTATGTTAGTCTATATACATAGCTAAGCCTTTAAGCTTATTGATGGTATATTAATGACCAATTTAAATACCTTATTAAGGAATATCTAAAAAATGTTTATATCATATATCATCGCATTACAGTTAGACTTTTGGAAAAAAAATTCATTTAGACTTTATAAAATTCAGTTTGATCGTCCGAACATGCTTATAAGCAGGCTAAGAGTCCAAATCATACCTTACGAAGGTTATTATATCTAACATTACAAAAACCTACGACAGGTTTTGGACCTTAAGCTAGACCTATTTAAAGAAGAGACAATATATAAAATCAATGTTTCAAAATATGCACATACTCCATTTCAATTTCGAACACTTTGAGCAAATTCTGTCACATTTCCATGAGTGGTACAAAAACGAAGGCAGTTTTTTTTTTTTTTTTTAACCAAACAAACTTAACTTTTATTTTTTATCAATAAAGATGAATACAAGGAGGAACATAACCGTAGACTTGGTGGCTAGCATACGAAATGGCAGCTCTAGCTCTAGCTATGGAATGAGCTATCATATTTGCATGCCGTCGGGTAAACTTAACCTCAAAGGTACAATTCAAAGCTAAAATACTCCGAATACTATTGACACAGACATTAAACTCAGATAAACCTTCAGTGTTCGCATGAACTGCATCCACTTATGAATCGCTTAGAAACGTCGCACTTGATACTCCCATTGTCCGAATCAACCTCATGACAGTCAGCAATGCAACGGCCTCTCCCACATTCACTTGCATCTCAGGCTGTATCCAACCTGTCCAAGCCTTCACAAAGTCGCCTTCCCTACAACGAATGCATCCTCCATAACCTGTTCTGTCACAATTTCGAAAGAAACCAGCATCCATGCTGCACTGGAAGTCACGCTGCGCTAATACTTGTCTGTTCCTGTCGCGGCTGTCTGCTGTTATAACATTCCGAGTCACATTCTGCACCATCCGCCATTCAGCATGCATCATTTGCACAATGTTAACTAACAATATGTCATGCGCTTTACTACTTTTGATTCCAAATAAAATCATTTCGATTCTTCCAAATTCCCCATATAATAATCAACATTCGACTAGCAATGCTCTCTGGCTCATCCACACAAACATCCAATAGAGTTGCTCCAACCGAATTGAAGCAAGCCAACCGAGATTTTGGAGTTGCAGCCAACCCTGCTACTTTCCAACAATCTGCACTGGTATGGCAATAAAATAAAATATGCCAATCTGATTCAACATAATGTTCACACAGCTCACAATGTAAAGGGCAGGAAACATGGCGTGTATTTAGCCGATCTTGAGTCGGTAAACAACTTCTATAAATCCTCCAAATTAGATTCCACATTTTTGGAGGAATTTGTGCTCTCCACACACTATCCCTATCTCCTTGGACCAAACACCTCTCTTACTTCATCGACATACGCATTGCATAACAATAACCGGATCTAACCATGTAAATACCATTCTTCTCCTCATTCCAACTCAACACATCTTCATGATCCTCCAAAAGTAATGGGATAGACAGAATTGAGTGACTAACATCAGGTGGTAATAGATTATCAGGCGTGAATAGATTACAGATCTTCAGCACATCTCACTTTCTATCTCCTTGCATTATCAAGTCGCAACAGGCATATCATAAACCTCATTCTTTTGCGAGGAATCCACCCAACTCGAACCAGCAGACCGTAGCCAAGGATAACTCGTTACTTTTACCTTCTTTCCATCACCTATACGCCGTCTACATCCATGAAAAAGAATATGACGTGATTACCAATCATATCGTCCGATTTTCATAAATGCAAATGGACATTTTCAGACCAATGAAGCAAAAATGAGCATACTCATGAATGACTTTTGGCTACTATTAGCAGTATCTTAAATTACCAATTTTCCAGCAACCACACTTTATTCCTTCCTCACCCATCTTATTCTTATTCCTTCCTCTCCCATCTTATTCTCAACATACTGTCCTCTATTCCTTTTCCATTAAATAATCAAGAAAAAGATTATGATTGGACATCTTTATATCGTTATAATGTTACTAGACTCCTATTCAAATATATATGCATAAGGGACAATGGTATAAATCTACTGAATGAACTGAACATGAGACATGAATAATTTCTAATAGGGTCGAAGGAATATATTATTACCATACAAAGAATGAATACAAAGAATGAATACGAGGTATCAACTCAGTGATAAGGGTTTGACCTTGTAACTTGGAGGGACAAAATTCAAATCCCGTCGGAGACAATTGTAAACTGACCATTAGTACCACTTTGTTTAATAATAATTTCCTTTATTTTTTTTGTATGCACAGCTATGCCATTAATATGAAGTCCACATGGAATATAATATGCTTGTAAGAGTTAGGAAATAATAAACATAATGAAAACACTCTTAAAAGTGAGAATTCAAATGGTTCATAAGTCATAGGTAGAAATATTGTTCTCATTATCCATTTCAAATAAAATCGATAGTCTTATTACTCAACCTTCGCAAGAACAGTAAAAAAGGAACCCCAATGAACAAGGGGAAAATCATTTTAGTTAAATTGTTGCTCAACTAAATTCTTGTCATTTTGAGAACAACACCATGACCAGGTTCAATCAGCAAACGAAAGGCTGGTGAATGATAGTAACTTGACGAAAGAGAGACGCGAAACTTTGACAGAATGAGCGTCAAAAACACCTTCAATTCTATCATGGATAAATGTTGTCCAGGACAGACACGGGAACCGATTCCAAATGGCATATAAGCTTGTGGAATCTTGCAGGCTCCAAGAACACCATTTGCAAATCTTTCAGGATTGAACTTGTGTGCATCGGGCCCCCAGATATCAATGTCTTGTTGCAATATCGCAATTGGAATCTGCATATTAATTCCTTTTGGAACTTTGATACCTTTTAAATTAATATCTTGGAATGATGTTCTGGTGATAAATACTGCTGGTGGATAAAGCCTCAAAGTCTCTTGAATCACCATGGTTAACTGCAAATATTGCAACATTTTTATATAAGATGTTTACTTAATGCATAAGAATGGTATCAAAGCTTTAAAAAGATGTAGTACAATTATATTGATAATTGAGACAAACATTTATTGAAAATATTGATAATTGACATGGAAAAATATTGTATTTGAAATTCTTCTGTTACAAGCATATTGTTTAGCTTACACAAAGACAGATACGAGATTCAATATATGTCATTCAAACTTCAGAAGTCTATGGTCAAGATGATTAATCTGAAGGGCAATGGATTTTAATATATTTAATGAAAAATTTGGCATAAAACATACCGTTTTCATGGTTCGAAGTATACTTGCATCTGGATTACCATTTCCGCATACTTCAAGCACCTCTGCACGAGCACGATCTTGCCAATCTTGGTATTTAGCTAACAACATTAAGCACCAAGATGCTGTAATTGCAGTAGTATCATGTCCAGCAAAGAATATAGTTTTGCAGTTATCTATAATGAACCTGTCTTGTGAGATTGAGTTTGAAAAGAAGCCATCACTGCCCTCACAATTTTTTGCACCCTCAAGTATCATTTGCAAGAGATCTTGTTCACGGCCTTCCTCTTGTCGTTGTTTTACGAGCTTGGATATATTTGAGTTTATATCTTTCTCTAATCTCCATATCTGTCTATTGTTTTTGTTTGGCAAGTATCTAAAACAAATCATGGTACCATGTTCCACATTAGTATCATCAATAACAAGAACAAGAAATATATCAAAATGGAAAAACAATACACTATATTGCTCACGATTCGGTACGAAAGTCTTTCAATGATCATGCGTACCTAAAGCCCGGAATTCCAACATATATCTTGGAGAGGAGTTTTAGAAGATCTCTAAGCTTTGTGAATATTTCTTTTCCTTCAACATAATTGCTCCCAAAACTAACTCTAGCAATTATGTCAGCTGACAAGCTTCGCAGATCTTCATCAACTTTAATCTCTGAAACTACTCCATCTCTTTCTATTCTACTTTCCCAAGATCTTATCAGTATGTTTGTAGAGTCAATTACTCGATCAACCATTGCCTTCAACATGATTTACAAAAACAGAAAATTATTACAATGATATTTTAATCAACATTTATAAGCACTTGTATGTGACAGCAATACCATTAGCATTAGCGTTGTCAATTGCAAATCGTGAAAAAAAGGATTTTATGCAAATTCCACTATATTTAGTGCTATGTACGCTATTTGACAACACTTTGTACTAAATAGCTTATTGCAGAACAATGACAATTTGTTCAACTTCCACTATGCCATGCCGCAATAGTACTGCTATAGCCGCTATTTGACAATACTTGATTGAATACCATTACCTCTGCATACATGCCTATCATTAGCTCCTTCTAAATCTAGCAACATATATTTTCTTTTATCTTCTATGCAATACATAATTTCTACGGAGCAGAGTATTGTGGTGTATTGTACGCTTACCTTCACCTTGTCTAGATACAATTCAGGTGCGATTATCTTCCTCTGATGAGACCAAATCAGACCACTTGATGATACTATACCTTGGCCAAGGAGTGGGCCCATTTCTCTGGAAAGATAAGAAGGTTTCCCTAGATTGAAAGAGGTGTTTAAGAGAATTTCCTTCACCATTTCCACATCTGTCACCAATAACCATTGTATACTCCCAGTAGAGTACAAGAATGTGGGACCTACATGTATCAAATCAAAGTTCTCAACATCAAAATAATATAATCAAAATCATATTAACCCTCAACTGTTAGATTCCAGGAGACTAACTAGTATTAGCAGAAGTTGAAAGAAAATAATACATAGAGAAAAACAAAATATTTGCTGGTATGTATACTATTTGGTTAAGCTATAAAATGATACAGCAGAAGAATTATTGGAAGATATTACAAAGGGTCATAAGGAAAGATTGCAAAAAGAATAGAAAATCAGATACATGACAATTAGATCACAGCTACCTATGTCAGGAAGTTTTTTTTGTTTTGTTTTTTACAAACATAATGAAAATTGTAAAACATTGACACAGACACTCCTCGGATTAGCCGTGTCCTGGTGTCAGACATGTGTCATCTCTAAAGGACCGACTATTCCTTCTTGATGATATTTTTGACTTTTGAGTTCTTGCTTTGATTTTCCATATCACAAACTGATTCAGTGTTAGAACCAATGCAAGAACTTTAAAATCAAAACATACCTTTAGAACAATACCAAACCCAAACCATGTGCAACCAATACCTTCGGAACAACTGTAACCTAACCATTTCACATTTTGGCAGAACCTAATAAAGTGTCTAACTACATAACATTTCTACAACTTCACTACTAACAACATAAAGTGTCTCCTCAAATTTCACAAACCATCCATTGTAATTTTATATTTTTCATTTATAATAAAATTTCTCATAAAAGTTTTTTTTTTTAGTTTCTTAAAATTTAATCAAAACCAAAAAAAAAAAACATGGAACATAAAAAGATAGTGATGATAATAGTGATCATTGATCAATGATTGTTTTGTCAAAAAATAAAATATAAGAAAGGAGAGAGTAATTGACCATATTGCTTTCTCCACTTATGAATATGAGGAAACAAAGTTGAAGTCCAACTATGAGATATAGAAGCACAAACATCTTGTTCTTGTTTGTTTTGTTTGACTTGTGTTTGTTGTTGGAGTAAAAGGGTCTTCATCTCTTTGATATTACCAAAGTAAAAATCAGGAGAAGGTCCATGAATACCCTGTGTATGAAGCTTTGCTCTTAGTGATCTTGGTCTCAAAACCAAAACATGTAAAAAATGAATCAGTGCCACCAAAACTGCTACAAGAGCCACCATAACTTCAACAACTATACTCATTCTCAAACACTTATTTCTTCCACTCTCTTCTTTGATTTGTATAAGAAAACGTTCCAAACTCCTCAAACAGTACTCAATAGTCTTATGCTTTTAATTATTAAAAAAACTAATCTTAAATGTTTTTTTTAATATAATAATAACATTCCATTCTCCAACATTTTCTTCATCCAATCCCTATTGACTGGTACTCCCTCTTGTCCTATTTACAAGAAACAATTAATTTTTTAGAAACATTAAATAATTTATGTATTTGGTTTAGGTTCTTGATTAGATACATACATTATTCAATGTATCTAAAAAATCAACTTTCTCTTTTAAATAGGACTGGAGGGAGTATTTATTTGTTTCTCGGTAAATTCAATGAATAATATAAACTGATTCCTTAATAAGATTTTCCTTACATTCAATAAATTCAATTTTATACTTTTCAATAAATAATTTTTATTGTTTTTTTTTTATTATTATTATTATTATTATAAGATTTAGTCAAACAAATTATTTTGTCCTACATTTACTTTGCTATTAAAACAGTTAGAGAAATGTTAGCAACACACATTTTCCAACATACTCTCTTTGATTGGTTAAAATTTACATAAGACAAATCAAATTTATTTGGGATCCATATGATTTGGTGGGATATATGTGAATTTTAACCAATCAAAGAGAGTGTTGAAAAGTGTGTGTTATAATGTGTGTTGCTAGCATTACTCAAATAGTTATATAGTAAAATATCAATAAATTTAAGGGCTAAATATGTCTTTGATCCCTATAAATATATCAACTTTTCGTTGTAGTCCCTCTAAAAATTTCCTTCGACTTTTAGTCCTTATAAAATTTCAATCACTATTTTAAGTCAATTTTTTTTTTATTTTTTAATGAAATTTTGCATAAATGTGTAGAATATTGTAAAACTCTAAAAAAAAGAATTTTTTAACAAAACATAAATTAAATATGAATTTTTAACTGTAAAAAATATAAAAATTCTATAAGTGATTCCTTCGACTTTTTCGAGTGTTGTAGAATTTCTATAAGTGATTTGTGACCCATTTTCCATGTATACAACCGCTTGTCTCCCACGTTTCCATTGAGGAAGCCGTTTCTCTTTGAAATTCGAAATCTTCCCGCCTCAACAGGAATTGCTTGGCTTCGACGGTATCGCATCCTTGACCCACATCTTGTCGAACGCCAAGGCTTTTAGGCCTTTTCACGCTAAGTCCACATCTCGTCGAACTCCTCAAGTTTGAAGGAAAAGACTTCGATTCCTGCAAAAATAAAAGTCAACTAATGTTTACCACATTAAATGAGCCTTTTGAAATTACAGGCTAACAACGAATTTGAATTATGTCACAAGTTATGAATCCTATAAATTATATATGCTTGATTTCTTTTTGGAGTTAGATAGGTTAGTGAAATAGTGAAATACTTGTCATGGTTTGAAATTAAGTTTGGGGTCACCGCCGGACAAAATTGACAAGTGCACCTAATCGTAACAAGTAATATAGTAAGTTTATCGTTCTCCACAAAGATTATCGTTCAATTTAGTAATTAATAAAACTTGTTTCAAAAGGTGAAAGTGATGGTCGAATATGACAAGTGTACCAAATTGTGTACCAAGTAATAAAGTGATAAGTAGAGTATCGTATCCACAACGATTGTTGTTTTGTCCAAACAACTCACGTTACTTGTTTTTGTAAGTTTGATGATATAAAAGATAAGGGTTAAAGAGTAGCAATTTTTTCTGTTTGCAGTAGAGCAAGTTTACCTGTTTTGGTTGCAGAAAAGTAAGCAGCGGTTAGGATTCTTCGAATCCCCTCTATATATATTGCTGGATATTAAATAACCGTAATGTCACGTTTATTTACCTTAGGTGGACTATACAAGTGATGAGGCCGTTGGAACATTTCTAACCTAGTCGGTCGTCAAGTTGCACCTACTGATCGTACGGTGATCCTTACATGCAGGGTTTTACTCTCCCAGTTGATTGTAGGTCTATCTCTACGATGGCTAGCTGCACCTGCTGATCGCACGGTGATCCTTACGTGCGAGGTCTTGTTAATTCAAAGGTAATTGAAACATAGAATTTGTATTGGTTTTCCAAAGGCAATTGTGGTCAAACTAAGGTTATATGCGCGCTACGGTACACGGTTATTAATCCTATAAGATTCTGCCACCTTCTTAAGGATTATTAGTGTGGGTCCTGCCCAATCAATGTTCCTGTAGGTCTACCCATCTATGAATCTTAGGACACTCATAGCACAATCTCTCTCGCACTTAGTAGTTCTACAAACAGGCAACCCTATCTCATCTACCGTACAAAGGGTTTTGAGAGAATGGTTCTATCTTGGTTTATTCTCCGGAGTCGCTTGTTTCCTTAACTACTAATCAGTTACATCCTAGGTTCAGCAGAGTTACTACCTAGTCTCAGTAATGTCATCTCCTAAGTAGTTACTACTATGGTCAACTCTCTTTCGGTATCTTTCGCTAGTTACTAACTAATTACTTCCTAGACAGATAGTTACTAGTATGATGCTATAAATATCAAGATATAAGCAGTAAAATAGTAATAACAATGTTAGGCCCTGTCAAAACCTAAGTACCTAATCTAGGGTTACGTCCTTTGAAATAAATAATTCCTAAATAAAACTTAATAGCGAACAAAAAATAAATAAAATATAAACGTCATTAAATTAATTATATATCCAACAAAAATAAACAGAGGTTCATCTTAGAACTCAAATCTATAAAGATTTAGTTACACATCGTAACTAAAAACAAATTACTAAAGATAAAAACATACTCTAGAAAATCAAGGAGAAGATAGAAACTCTCCTGAAGCTCCAAAGTTGTCTACCTCTTGAACTGCCACAATTCCGAACGAGAAATTTTGAATGAGGAAGGCTAGTATTTATAGCGAGAGTTTCTACATGGGTTTGGGCTAAAAGTGCGGGCTTTACCCAAAATAAAACAGGAAAAGACGTTTGTGCCCCGCATTTTGAGATGCACGGGGCACATGGCTAGCATGCCTAGCTCATGAGTGTATGTCAAAGCCATGCCCTAGGCGCATGGATAATTCTCTAGGTGCATGGCATGCCAATTCCATTTGCTAGGCACATTCTCATGTGCTAGGCGCATGGGGTCTTTCCTGGGCCCAAATTCTTCGATTTTCCGTCGTTTTAGGTCTTCGTCTTCGAATAACTTGCCTCGGAACTTGGGAACATAACTCCTCCATGTTGTAAGTCTCCTGAGGCCTCTTGAATCTTCATTCATTGTCATCCTAAGTCGTAACAATTCTTCAGATGTTCTGGGAAATATTTGAAGAAATATAAACCATTACTACAAGAAGTTAAAATAACTTTAAACTAATTCGAAAAGAAATAAAAACATGGCATTAAGAAATTAAAGCCACTAATGGGAAAAATACAAAAGTTTCGAATGTTAGGGTGCTAAACATCGAGTTCCATTACATAACATTCGATAATAATATGAAATCCCTAATAGATAAATTATGGACCAATGGATAAAGGCCCAAAATTGAACATCCTTCTGAACCCATGATGTTCCGAGTCAAACCTACAGAGAATGCAAACGTCTGTTTGGGATTACTCATTGTCTTTCCCAGGAGGAGGCAAATTAAAACCAGGAAGCCTCCCGTCTCCTTTACAGGTATTTTTTGAGGAACATAATAATCTAAGGACCAAACCTTTGGGCATTGGTCGGTTCCACTGAAAAGGAGAGGAGCACATCCAAAAAGGGATTTTTCATAGATACAGACACAACCGGAGCTCGCGCAGTTTCTTCGCCTTAAAAAACGCGGTAAAGGTAGAGATTGCCTCTTTGATTTCTCGCCTTTTTAAGCAGAAGCTTCGAGCAGCATCAAGAAATAATCTGCAGCTTCGGCTTTGGCGACAAATGCAATATTTAAGACGCGTCGGATTTCTGCTATGTCAGGATCAAGTTTATATAGCAAATTAACTCCATACATCACACAGTAATGTGCATGCCCACTCTCCACCATCATGTTGAGAAAGGCTTGTTGTTGATGGGTGATATACTTTTTTCTAAACAGATCGAAATAGTCTGGAGGCAAAGCCCTAAGTATGGTGTGCATCTTTGAGATCTTGGCATGAGTTTTTGAAACTCTCATAAAACTCATAAGATGCAATGTACCACCTTTGGAAATTTCTCAGGCAATGATGGTAAGTTCATTGTCACTCAACCTTTCCATTGTTGAAAATTTCTTTTCGAAAGAGAAGAGAAGTCCAGAAATGGAAGTAAAATGTGGAAGGAAATATGATTTGTATAGTCTCAGGATGGCTGATATAGTAATGGTTAGATTTTCGCTCTAACTTACCAGGAAAAGCCACGTTTTCTACATTTAAGAGACTTCCCACCTTCCAAATTCCCAAAAACTTGATGGAAAGAGAAAATGCAAAGTTCCGATGAACTAGAGAGAGGAAGAAGGAAAGGCGTGCACCTTTTTTAACTTCAAATTTTCAATAGATATCATGACGGTTATTCAGAAGCGAAATAAAATGGAAGTTCCAAGATTTGGAATGTGGCCCACTAAGTGGGGTTTGATGATATCGCTAAAAGGTCGTTTTTTACTACCTTCAAAATCTTTAGTACTGATGATTTGGTTGGTTTCGACCAAAGAGATACACTCAGTGAAGTTCAAAAAATGTACTCTTTCTTCTTCTATCTGAAGATATCAACGAAAAAGACATTTTTTGGGGGGGCAATTTGTTAGCCTGTATTTTCGACAGGCCATAATAAATGTGGTCAATGAAGTTTAACCTAGATTTTGAAGAGGATGAATTAAGTTCGATTCTCAAGTTCGACTATCGAAGTGAAGTCCAGAAGATATGTTGATCGAGAGGATGGTTCGACAGAGTGAAGAAGATGTCGAAGGAAGATTGGCATCGAAAAGAGGAGTTGAGAAGCGGTTTCTCGTTGAAGAGACATTATTTGAAATTCAAATAAGTCTATAGTAGTTATTGGCAGTTACGTCTCGAACGTGTCTGTAGGTAGTTACTTAGTATAAGTAGCATTTTCCTCTATGGAAAACGGGTCACAATTCAATCATACTGAAAACTTACGCTCAAAGAATCCGCCCGCATAAGGAGAAACGATCAGACAAGTCCTAATGTATGAATCTGTGCACCACTTTACTTTCATTTTAATGCAATTATACTTTAACTTTTTAGACTCCTTTTTTTCATTTAATCTTTTATTTTAAGCTTTCGCATCGATCCCTTGAAGATAATCTCGACAGATCTTACCCTGTGTCTGGATTTCGACGATTATATTCATAGTTCTCTAATAGTAACAAGAACAATCACGGTTTTCTGGAAAACAATCAAGCACAAAATGCCTTGAGATTTTCTGGTTGATCTCGCTCGCCCTTGTTTTAAATCAGTTCAGTAGTTTACTAAAATCCAGGGTAAACAACAGTTTGACTTATTCAGTGACCACAAGAGTTTAAAGTATTTGTTCGACCAGAGAGATCTGAACATGAGACAAAGGAGATGGTTGGAGTACTTAAAGGATTTTGACTTTGATTTGAAGTATCATCCAGGAAAGGCTCATGTAGTAGCTGATGCATTGAATCGGAAAGCTTTAGCGCAAGCCGAAGTTTTGAGGCATACTTTCAACTTGTATGAGAAAGTCAGGGACCTCAATCTTGAGATCACAGAGGTTGATGGTGGTGTTTGGTTACACAAACTAGAAATCTCCTGTGACTAACGGTCAAGGATAGTACAAGCACAGGGTATGGATGCAGATATTTAGATAAGAATTGGTTATCCAGAGTTTTCTATGGCTTCAGATGGAGCAATGTTATTCGAAGGCAGAGTTTGTGTTCCGAATGACCCGGAACATCTAGAGATTGATTTTAGAAGAAGCACATAAGAGTAGTTTCTCGATTCATCCTGGTGCTACCAAGACATATCAGGATTTGAAAAGAGATTATTGGTGGCCTGGCATAAAAACTGAAATTGCGGAGTTTGTAGTACGGTGTATAATATGTCAACAAGTCAAGATTGAGCATCAGAGACCGGCAGGTCTGCTTGAACCATTAGAAATTTCGCAGTGGAAGTTGAAACAGATATCTATGGACTTTGTGGGAGGCTTACCCCGTACTCAGAAAGGACATGACTCGATTTGGGTAATCGTAGACAGATTGACCAAGTTGGCTCACTTCTTACCGGTTAAGTCTACCTACAAGATATCCTAGTATGCAGAGTTGTTCATCTCATAGATTGTTAAGTTACACGGTGTTCCAGTGAGTATTGTGTCAGATAGGGACCCAATATTCACTTCACACTTTTGGAAGGCTTTCCATAGAGCTTTAGAAACTCTGTTGAAAATGAGCACGTCCGATCATCCGCAGGCGGATGGCCAAACGGAGAGAACTATCCATACTTTAGAAGATATATTGCGTGCTTGTGTTCTGGAAGATGGTGGAAGTTGGAATAATCATCTACCTTTGATAGAATTTTCCTACAACAACAATTATCACTCAAGTATAGGTATGGCACCTTATGAAGCTTTTTATGGTAGGAAATGCAAGACCCTTTTATGTTGGGCTGAAGTCGGGGACAAAGGTATCATAGGACCCGGGATTGTTCAAGAGACAACTTTGAAGATTAAATCTATTTAGGAAAAGATGAGAATGGCTCGGAGTCGTCATAAAAGTTATGCAGATAAGAGGCGGAGACCATTAGAGTTCAATGAGGGAGATCATGTGTTCCTGAAAGTCATGCCTAAGTTGGGTTTGTGAGGTGTCTTCAAAACCAAGAAGTTGTGTCCCAGGTATGTTGGGCCATTCCAGATACTCTGATGTATTGGTCCAGCAGCCTATCGATTAGCTTTACCCCCAACCATGCCAGGGTTGCACGATGTTTTTCATGTATCTCACTTAAAGAAGTATATTCCGGATCCTTTCGAACCAGTTGAATTGGATTCCATAGAATTGAAGTCGGACTTGACATTTCAGCCGAAACCCGAGAGAATAATAGACTGAGATGTCAAATCCCTCAGGAGCAAAGAGATTCCCATAATGAAGGTCGTTTGGAAAGGTTCGCTGGATGGTGAAGCTACTTGGGAGCTTGAATCAGAAATGTTGAATCAGTATCCGCAGTTGTTTTCAAGTAAATTCTAAATTTCGAGGACGAAATTCTTTTAAGGAGGGTATGATGTAATATCCCGCTTATTAGTTTCACAGTGCTTTACCTGTTAACTCATCTTATGCGCGTTTAAGGTGTAAGGGTATTTTAGTACTTTTGCATTAGGGGTATTTAATTAGTTTTTGAGCCAAAATATTCATTGTTGATGAAACTTTCTCTCACTAGAAAGAAAAAAAAACCAGATTTCTCTCTTCCCTCTCTCTAGAAATCGAACCCCATCCCTTCCTTCTTCAATCAATCCCCTTTGAATTCAGCATTAGTGAATGATCAAGGCTTATGAATGGTTTAATCATGAAGATTACATGAAGAATGGCTTTAGCATGAATTCCTCAAGTTGGATCCTCTCTCTTAGAAGCTTGCATGCATTAGGGTTTGAAGTAGAGACATAGAAGATTGAAGTAGCAATTAGAATTAAAGAGTGAGTTCTTTAGCTAGTATTCATCCTTGGCTGTTGTGTGATTGGGTGAGACAATTGACTTACTAGTTTTCATGAACTTATGATTTTAGTACCCTTTAATGCCATTGATTATTGAAATTGTGTAATTGTTGCCATGCACTTGTTCTATATTGTTTTTCATGAATCCTGGATGCATAGTGAACATTAGGAACTTGATTTTGAAGATTTTGGGTCAGAAATACGATTTTTGCAGGTCTGGACTGATGAATGCTCGCTTTAAGCGAGTGGAGCTCGCTCAAGCGAGATATAGGCAGAAGCTAGCCAGAGCCGCTCGCTTGGGTTCTCGCTCAAGCGAGGTGAAAGCGAACTAGTCGCTTGGAGCTCGCTTAAGCGAGCCGTGGTAACACAACATGTGTTGATTCTATGCTAAGGGTCCAGTAGTGCCGTTCGAGGCACTTTTTTGCAATCTTTTCTAACATTAAAACCCCTCAAACATCAAGTTCTTATTGTACCTTGCATCTAAAGTCTTTTTCAAATAAAACGCATAGGCAAACATTAACGGATTCAACAAGGGATGGCATATAAGAGTAAAACATGATTCACGTTCGGGTAGTAAATAACTCTAAGTATGGGAATCTCTAGAACATCGACTAGGCAGTTGAGATCATGTATGCTAGCATGCCTTCAAGGCGTATTATGATTATCATTAAGATTATATATGACATGTCGTGTCTCTTGCAATCCACGCCAGGGGGATTCAAGAGGTTCACGTTAGGGGGACGGGATACGCTCCGCAAGGTAGGCCCGCACGACATTAAGAGGAGTCCAATGTACCTTAGCTAGGAATTCATCGGTCATATTATGGGATTGTACTCGGGGTTAATCCACCCGATACACGCCTTAAAATCAACTCAGATAATTATATGCCAAACCATGATATGATACGATACAAGTAAGCTACAAGTTTTCAACGATCTTAGGTATGCACGATCGTTTAGGTATGCATGAGTTCACACATGTATAATCAACCAATCGGTTGTGTTGTAGACACGTGGTAATCGTAGGTTTCCCCCGAGGTTACCTATAGCCTAGGAGTTAGGTAGAACTCACTGAGACATTGTGTCTCATCCCATTCCTTCATTTGTTCAGGTTCACAGGTTGCTCGTGGCAAAGGTAAGGTGAAGGCCACAGTTTGATCGTGCTCGACGAACTTTATGCTATGTCCTTTTGTTGATTTTATAATTATGTATATTAGTTGTAATGGACCTTGTTGCTTCATGTTTCATTCGACCGATTATGTATAATTATTGTAACATATGGCTTGAGACGATTTTTGTATCTGAATCTCAACTTATGTTGTATTTCCGCATTGTATAATTAATGTATCCAGTATCAGTTATAATGCACATGCCAAATATTCTAGACACGTTTAGTATGGGCGTTACAAATTTCATCGTATGAATTCATCAAATTATGCAAACTAGAGGTAAGGGGGGAGTCTCTATTCACCATGAGGGTTGTATAATCATATGAATAGTGAAGGGTTTTGTTTTCCATTGTTTTTTTCATGATCTTTTAATGAATTCAAGTTAAATTCGTGTTCTAATTTCTAGCTGTGATTTTGGGTATATTATCTTCTCTGAATTTATTATTTTCATGTGCTAAATTCGTAGTTAATATATTGTTAGGTTGTATCATGGAATTTGATGTATAATTAATGTTCTTACTGCTTAATAAATATTAACTCGAAGCGTAATAAACCCTTCCCTTTTCTTCGTTTCCTATTGACCTTCACCGCATCTTGTAGTTTACTTTACTTCTTTGATTACATAATATACTTTTGTTATTCATCTTTGAAAGTTACGTGCATGTTGAATTACAATTCTTAATCCAATCGTTTTTATTTATTTATGAATCATCAATGGTTTTTAAGGAAACGATGGTTTAGTATTCTCATACTTAATTGATTCATGCATATAAACATTACCATGCTGTTATAATGATTTGTCATGGTCGTGATGTTTTTTTATAGTTATTATTATATACTTGTTTGTTTGGTTTTCAAATAGTGGCCTGATTCGGTATTCTTTTTCTTCATATTTATGTATAAGGTTTTCTATTTATTGTCAAGGTATTACTTAATTCATGTATTCACCTATGATTTTTTTAGTTATGTTAATTGATTTATTCGACAATGTGTTATTAAAAGATGTTTTAAATAAAGATGTGTTATTTGAAGATGTGTGATTTAAAGATGTGTTATATAAAGATGTGTTATTTGAAGATGTGTGATTTAAAGGTGTGCTATATAAAGATGTGTATTTGTTGAGTCTTATAAAAATGTGCATTGTTGAGTCATTACTTGGTGTTCATGCATTCATGGTCAGTCCTATTTGACGATGTTGTATTTGACGATGGTGTGGACAAAATCAGTAACATACCTCTGATATCCAAAATATTTGACGATGGTGATAGGTTTGGTACCACATGAATCTAGAGTCGAGTTAGGGACATTGCATTCATTGTCAAGTATATTTGAAGATGTAGTATATTTGACGATGTAGTATCTATATATATAAATTTATAGTTGAAGATGAGTTTATTTAAAGATGGTGATATGTTTGTGTTTATTAAATGATGAAAGATGATTATTAAATGATGTGAATAATTTATATATGAATATATTATTGATGATGCTTATGTGTTTTATGCCTTGTTTCTATTCATTATGACTATGCGATTCTTGTGTTGGATATATTCTCACCCTCTAGTTGCGGGTTGGACGCATACGCCCTCGTGGTGTAGATTTACAGGAAGAAGAAGTTTAGTAACAGTGAGTCTCTAAGGATGGTTTTGGAGTATACTCGTTTACTTATCGCTTTTGGGAGTCTTTATCGAGTTGATGCTCTGATCTGTGACAATAGGGATTGGGGATTCTTTTTATTTTAGATTTTGTTTCAGAACTCGTCTTTGAATTCAGTTTTGATGTTGATACAAATGATATGACAATTACTTTGATGTTTTTTTAAAAAAAAATTCACTACTACATTTTTAATTTAAATGAAGTATTTTTGAATTGAAGAAGATGTGTGACACCCTTGCATGTTTATTTAATTATTGTATTTTTATTAGAAAATAATATGTGGGGTTTAGGGTGTTACACCCCGCCAATAATAAGTCTTACTTATTTATCTCACTTAAATTTCTTTTTGTGTGTTGTCATGTATGTTCTTATAACGTTGGCAATAATATTAAATCCTATTTAATATTATAAACAATGAGTGATATCTAACAACACATCACTGCTACCGAAGTGACAAAAATGTCATGTGATATGACGAAACCTCTCCGTCATAACGAACTTGTGTATAATTTTCCCTTTTGCCCTCATGTCTACATTGGACACAAGGCATATCATGTCATTCTTGTCTAGTTCAATATCGGGCCCTTAGACATTTCTCTTTTTATGTAGGAGGGGAAAATTTAATCTAGGTCACTCATGTCCCTCAACATGATTTGTAGAGAACCCATCAACCGACTATATAGTCATCACGTAACAAACAATATTTGTACGACAACAAAGTTTCGACTCCTACATCTTGGGTACAAAGTGGTTTCAGTTCAAAGGGTGAAATACACCACTTATCACTATGATAATAACTTATGAATTTTACATTATTTTCTATCTAGTATTCTCAAGGCGGGTCAATCCAATATAAATATTACTCTTATGAATATATCTATGTGAAGACTTCATAACTCTTTATCCATGATCCAGGAGATGTAATCATCAGTGTACCCACATAATAGTCCCTATATATGCTTTAATGCTATCCCACTTCACAATAAATCTTGACTATGAATACTTGAAGAAAAATGTCCTTATGTTCATGGGGTCTCACAACTAAGTTATACTTGATGTTCCATTAGACAAACTAAATATACTAGGGACTTTATTATTTTGAAACTAAACAAATCAATAAATAAATGTCAAATATAATTATCATGATACAAAGCCAATATCAATCAATATAGATTGGCTATTTTGGCTTACTCCAACTTTTTACAACAAGAATCTTTATCAAACCCTATGATGAAATTCTCACAAGCAAAAAAGATAGCACTACACTATCTTTAGCAAGAATTTCCATAAAACACTGATAAAAATCTTACAAGCAAGGGTTGAAGAAAATATTGTATGGTTGTATCATATAACTTATCATTTTCAATTGAATATAACCTAATGCTCATAAACCTTTTTGGATATGAAAATATAATCAAGGTTTCATAAAATGGAAGTTTGAAAGTTTAAGTGAGAAAGTGATATTTGATATTAGATTTCTTGAATTATGAAAGTTGGTTTATGTCGTATTGATCTGAAACATATTTATAGAGGCTTTAGAAAATGTGTGTGAAGCAAGGCAACCCTTAAAAAAGGCTCCACAATCAAAAGGAACATGTTTGAAATCACACTGTTTCAGAAAATTGACTTTCAACATGTGGTAATCGATTACCATGTTCCAACGTTCATAAAATTTTAAATCAACACTTGATAATTGATTACAAGAGGTAGGTAATCGATTACATGATGTCCAAAATCAATTTTACAACATTTTTCAAAGGTTGCTTCATACGGACTCTTATATTAACTTAGCAAATGATTTGCGATTAAGTTTAAATGAATTTTTGCGCATTCAAAGTTATATAAATGTTGAAAGTAATAAATCAAAGATAAAAGACCATACTTACAAAGATTCACACTAGATAATCTAAAAGTCTTCATCTTCATTTTATCTTCATCTTATGCTTCCATAGTTTCTCTTCTTTTGTGATGTGAGTTTGTTATCATTAAAATCTAGCCAAGTCTAATAAGGAAATCTTCTTCACAGTTAGTTATTTTAATGCTGCCTTAATCAACATTTCTATTTCATAATTTGTAACTACATATGTGTCGATGAAGTATAACAATGAGTAAGGCTTGTTTCTTCTCATTTATTTTCTAAGTCCACATGTCATACCTTGCACCTTCATCATGCACCATAAGACTTATAAATGATTTTTTATTTATTAGTTGAAGTGACACTAATGTCCATTTTGCGATTGTCCCCAAGGAGGTTTCAATGATAAAGAATTACCTTATTAGGTAGAGCTTCAAGTTTAAACCTTATTGGTTTTTTATATTTTTAATAAAAATAGGGTGCAAAAGTGTCATACCCCAATTTTTGACCTAGGATGTCATTGACATGTGCAGTTTGACTCTACATTCATACGCCATTCGGCTCTGATTTTCAGTAAAAAATTCGGCAGAGAGGTATTTTAAAATACCTCATTTTTGGTTCCGAGTCGGGCCCTCTTCTCTCAATTTTCATTTTTTTTATTTTAGTTTCCATTTTTTATTTAAATTCTTCTTAATTTCATTTTTTTTAATCTTTATCTTTTATTATTTGGGGTCTTTTTATCTTTTATTTTGATGTCCAAAAAAATTGTCCAAAAATGCAATCCAACCCAACACAGGCTGTAACACAGGCTGTCATGCCTCATCTCATCCCAATCCTTTAACACAGACCCTTGGGGGCCAAGACTCTTTTTTTTTTTTTTATAAATAAACCTGCAAAACAGAACAAAAGGGCAGGGAGCAAAAGAAGAGAGAAAAACACACAAACAGCCCACAATTTTTACACAGCCAGAAAGCAACCGAAAAATTGCACAAATAAACCTGCAATAAAACAAATCAGAGGCACAACACAATCCATAACCATAACATCAAATCCAATTGGCCAAACAGACCCAAGCATCATACCAATTCGTGTAAATCCAATAACTTTAACACCGATCCGAATCTGAATCGGACACAACACCACACCAGTCACATAAACCCATATCAAAACCAAACACAACACGCAAATCTCTCAGATCAGTCACAAATCAACAGTTTCGTAAATCACAACATACAAACAGCGCCGAAAAACCAAAGAAGTATAACTTTTTTTTCCTTTTTCTTTCCGTTCAGATCTAGGCTCATATTGTTGGTATTTGGGAGTTTTAGGTCGGGAAAAGTATAGAGGGGAAGGAGTAGAAAAGAATAGAACAAAAATTTTTAAAAAAAATAAGTTTAGGGTTCCGGCGTGGTGGCGGCGCCGCACCGGCCGGCCAACCACCGCCAGAACCACCACTTACCGTCGCCGGAATCTGGCGTGTCTTGAAGAACACGTTGGTGTTCTTAAGAGAGAGAACCGAGTGAAAGAGAGAGAAGAGAGAGAAAGAAAAGGGAAAAATGAGGAAAAAGGGTCTCACCAGCCTTAAGTACCTCTCCCGAACCGACCCAAGGTTCGTGGGTCAAACCGGTCCAAACCCAATCTCAACCCAGGCCCATTTCGCGCGCCCCCTGTCCTTCTTTCTTCCTTTTATTTTCTGCACCACCCATAATACTACTGCACCCTCCCTGCATTCATATTTTATTTTACTCGCATCATGTTTATTTTTTTTACGCATCTTTACTCTTATTATATTTTTCGATGCATCTTATGTTTAGTTCGCCTTTGCATTTTTATTTTATCGTTGAAGCATCCTTAAATTATTAGATTGTATAGTAGGCTTTAATGTAATTCATGCATTTTTATCATTTTGCACTTTAGGTTTATTTCTTTGGCCGTTTATTTCATAGCATGGATTTTAGAATGTAAATATAGGCTTTGTGTAATAGCTTTAGGTGCATGCGTGCGTGCGTGCATGTATGCCTCTTATCTCGTTTCTAGCTTAGATCAATGGTCTTTGTGGTGATCCAACGTCGCCGCAGAGTACCCATGCTTTTATTTCTCTTGCTCCGATAGTTTCATTCTAGTCTTATCATTCAAAAAAAAAACAAAAAAAACATGCAAATAACAAAAACACCAAAACATTCGCATAATCCAAAAAATCACAAAAAACATTTTCATAATAAACCTTGATTCAAGATCAAGCGATCCGTTACCTTTTAGTTTATTTTCTTAATCAAACATTAATCAATTTAATTCCACTTCAAGCAATTTTCTTCAATATCAAAAAACACAAACCAATTCTCATTTGCCACTTGGTTTTTTCATCTTAAAACTTTTTCAAAAACTAATAAAAAACACGAAACAAATCAAACGTCAATTTCAACCCCGAACTACGAGGTTTTGATCCCTCACGGGTACGTAGGCAAAGGAAACCCGTCCTTCCAAATCAATAAAAAATGTAGATAAATAGGTCTCTTTTTTTCTTTTATCACTTCAAGCCTTTTTTTCTTTTTATCATTTTAAACTCTATTTTTTTTGAACAAGCAAGTTTATAGCACAATTAATTAAATAAAACCAAGAGGTTCCCGTAGAGTACTACGGACGTAAAGGGTGCTAACACCTTCCCTTTATGTAACTAACCCCCGAACCCTAAATCTTTTCAAA
>Ga0228711_1001888_pt1 | contig 31570 bp, 15 predicted proteins | sample MedpolnodulmetaG_2_FD_177996 | JGI IMG/M metagenome (GOLD analysis project Ga0228711, IMG submission 177996) | Root nodule microbial communities from Medicago polymorpha collected in Santa Monica, California, United States - brown nodules | ecosystem: Host-associated > Plants > Roots > Nodule... | reverse complement strand
TATAGTTATTATATTTATGTATAAAATATATAAAAATCATGATAAAAGAAAATAAGTTGCAATTCACGTCAAATTGCATCAACAGAATTACAAAACAAAAACATAGTGTTATCAACTCCAGTTACGAATAATTTTGAACACAACAATAGTTGTGAAAATCTTCCTTCATCTCCATCGTTAATTTATTGATTAATAATGATTTGATCGAAATTGATCAAAGCAGAGACTCCAATTGATTTATAGAATTTCCAAACTTTTTAAATCTGCACCCTTCTCACGCTAAGAGCAAAACATAACTTATCGGTTTGTAAACGACGAAACATCCACACTTTAATATGATCATGATTTGCTAATCATTCAGCTAAAATAATTATGTGAAAAACCGAAAAAAGCACATAAAATATTTATTTGAAATTTAATCATTCAGCTATCCATTTCAAGTAACAAAAGAAGATTAAGCTATCATACTTTAAACAAGATTTCGTCATATTTGCTTAAAATGTTCATATTTATATACAAATATATGAATAATTATGTGTCTTTTATGCTTTACAATTTCTCAAATCAGGATTCATTGTGGTCACTACTTGGTGAAGTTAGTGTAGTCACTCATCAATGATGTGCCTTGTTTATTTTAAGACCCTTGATTTATTTTTAGAAAAATGCATGTTTGAGAAAGAGAGAGTAGAATGCATACAAGCTCATTTCCCCTAAAACCTGGAGAGTTAACACAATAAAATCTTTAGTAGCAGCTCATGGCTTCATATTTTTTGTTCATTTGCATGAAATATTACATTTCATTGTACATGTTGTTATTCAAATTGTCTCGACTGTTTACAACTTTTTCATTTGAGATATCAGCTTATGCCTCGGGGAATCAGACCAACTCAAGTGCTAAAATGTTCAAAGACCACATTTGCTAATAAATTATTTCATCAAGTTATAAAAAAATAGTCTAAAATCAAGAGAGAACATGCAGTTTACTAAGCAACATCTTGAAGGCCACCAATCATGTCTGATTGTTATGTGGCATAGCACTATCAATAAGCATATATGTTTGGCACCTACGAATACAACGGAGAATGGTTTTATCCTCTCCTAATGGAAACAAACAAAATATGAGGCAGAATGGTTTTAGTTCACTTTGTTTCTTCTTCGTTCACTTCATATTCTTCATCATCTTCATTCTCATCATCATCCTCATCATCAAGTTTATTTATTTGAGAGAATTTGCTTGGCTCCAATCCACCTTCATCGCTCATGAACTCAAGCCCAAACTTTGTGTCACGCTGCTTAACCAGAAGCCAACGCAGTAGTTTGTCTTCCTTATTTAGGTAATGCAGCTCTTTGTTGATTTCGGGAGTAGCCATCATGCTTACTTGCATCATTTGGCCCTGCATTCATTAAAAACATAATACAGCAACATATTACTTTGTAATTGCATAATTTCCATTCAACTTAGAGAAGAACATGTAACTCCTTCTGTTTTACCAAAAGCAGAATCAAAAACTAAAAAGATATGTAAGTTCGCTGAAACTTCATCAGCAACAGATGGAAAACAACACATTTGATAAGCACTTCACTTCAAGAATTTTCAATAAGATGTTCTTTGAATTCATATTTTTGAGCCACGTTGAGTGGAAAAGTCATACTCATAGAGAAATTTCCAAAGAGCTTGTTTAGAGTTTATTTAGATTCAGAAGAACATGACATAACATAACTACCTGTTCCAGTGGAAGAGTTTCATAGTACATACCCATAAATTGATTCTGTCCTTAAGATAGTTTATAAAAACAGTTTAGGTAAAACTTATGCTAAGCTTATTTCTTGTCTCCATTTTAATTCTACCCAACCAAAAATCAATTTTTACAACAGGAAACATATTGAAAACACATAGTTTTTCAATACATATATCCATATGCAAATAGTCTATTAAATTAACTGTTTCAATTAACTAAGCTGTTTCTAAAACACCCCCCCATAATCCTACTATTTTGATATCAAACAAATCAACATCTATGTCAAACCTAAATCTGTATGAAACAACTCTACAGATTCTTTAACATAACAACCATTTTCACATCGACCTATGCATCACATTTATTTTTTTTTGTAGCACAGCTCTGTCCATTCCCAATACAACCCAAATAACAAAAACAGTTAAGCACCAAGGTTTTAATTAGAACAGAAAAAAGAGGAAATGAGTTCACCTAAAGTATATAAAAGAAAAAGAAAAGAAATGAATAAACTGTGCATTACAACACGAGGAAGAATTAATGTGACACTCTTACCTGGTAAAATCTGCCATCACGCTTTTTCACGCCATATCCCAACTGAACCGTTCCGAAACTCTTAACCTCAGTGACAACCCCATTTCTTTTACACACATGTTTTCCGATCCTCGCAACTAAATTGATAAGGGCTTCTTTTTTCACATTTGGCTTGAATAGAAGCATGCAATCATAAGGAGGCATCTTTTAACTTCCTCCAACCTCTATCTGCATGTCATAAACCAAATTAATCAACAAGTTTAAAGAAATATTTTTAATTAACAATGATCATTCAAATTATGCAATCAAATACAAATTATTGGCATTGCATAAATGCAAGTTTGTTTGAAACTCTTAGATTTTATATTGGGCCTAACTCATCCTTCCAAAACCGGCTTGTAAGGTGAGGGATGCCCATGCTTTATAAACCCTACACAGGCCATATGTCTAAGCGACATGGGACTAAATCCACCCCGTCAAAGCCAACACAATGAAGGTGTTGGTGGTTGCAATGAAGGCAACCCAGATGCCGCAATTAGGCGACTAGGGGTGAACCACAATGAAGGCGGAACTTCCAACAGAAACAAAATAGGAGAAGAGTGGTTTCATCGGAAAAGGAGAGCGGCAACAACGGCAAGAAATTCACTTTAACAAAAAACACTTGCATCAAATCAATATGTAGAAAAACAAGTGAAATAAAGTCGCCAAAACATGGCAACTCAGCCGACCCTCACCACGGGTTGGGGATAAAAGTGAGTCTGTGAGGCTGACTTACGTTGTAGTGAGCCAGAAAAGGCACAACCCAGTTTTAAGGCAAAAAGTCATCTGATATAAATATACACATGGTTTGGTTTGATTTGTATTACTTCCTTAACAAATTGTATAAAATTACAAAAACCATTCTAAAGCAACAATTCAATTCGCGCATCAGCTGAATGAGTTATTCTAAAGCAACAATTCATTCATGATAATGATCATAATGCCATAACAGGTGCAAAAGAACTCACAATCGCAAGTATGTTTGGATCATCAATCTCGTTATTATTTTGATTTTTAAAAAATCTCAAATATATACAAAAATATAGACTTTGTCCTCAAAAACCCTCTAAAACCAGCAATCCAACATACCCTTAGAGACCCTTTTGTCTAGAATTTAGATGCACGAAATTGCAGGTAAATGAAGCAATTTGACACTCTTAAAGTTGGGATTGAAATCGAAACTTAGAAACACAGAATAATGGGATATAAGAAATTGGGAACTAGGCACTGAAGAAAGAGAGATAGTACATACCTATGGGTTTGAAAGCGTCACAAGAGACGGCGACGGAGTGTGAAGAGCACGCGCGGCCGCAAGGGGGGGAGAGGCTGCGAGTGTTTTTTCTTTGTGTGGGACTGTGAAGAGAGAAAGAGAGAAGTGTCTTATCAAAGTGGATTCGACCGCCCGGTTCAACCGTGGTTCGGTCACCATTTCATGTCTCATGTCACGTGATGTGATCCTAAATTAATTTGTATCATTTTAAAGGAAAAACAGTCCATTTAATTCAAACTTTGAATCATCCTATTCATGCCATTTAGTTAAGTTTGAATCACTCATTTATAATAAAAAAAATTAAAGAATCAGATTAAAATTAAAAGAAACTTTTAGGCCTTGACAAAAATAATCAAGGACAACTTTTAAATTTAAATTAATTGATTCCCTTCAAAAATATGTAATTAATGTTAATTAAATATTTAAATGAATAAAGTGTGTTTAGTCACATGCCACCAATGGTGTATCTACCGCGGAGATCCAATTAAACATAAAAGTAAATGGAGGAAAGTCAAATTTAAAAGATTGATGTGACGACCCAAATCGAAGGCATAAAACTTTATATATGATAAACAATAACAATATTAGTGAGTGCTCATGGGTTTGATTTTGTTGTATTTTCTTTTTGTGTAATGTTTACTTACACCGATATTGGGTTGAAATTATGCAGATGTAATAGTCATTTTAATCTTTGAATGTGTAACTAATAGTTATAATGATCTCGTCCCGTGAGCATAGCTCAGTTGGTAGGACAATGCATTATTTTATGCAGGGGCCGGAGTTCGAACCCCGAACACCTCACTTATTCACCTTATAAGGTGAATTCTAGCCACTAGGCTACCTGGCCAAAAAAAAATAGTTATAATGATCTCTCAATGTATCATAATTTTAAAATAGTATATGATTGTACACTTCGTTAGTCAAAATAGTCTCTGAAGTTAAAATTGGTTACGTCAGCATTCGGATTCAACATTCAACATTGAATACTAGTCAAGTGCACAATAAGAAATATATTGGAATTTTGATACAGTGAGAGATTATTGTGCGTATTATTTACATATTTAAGGACCAAATTAACTATTCCGCAGATTATATAAATCTTTTATTTATTTTATTCATTGAGGCAGCATCCTAATTTTACAATGTTTGCCATTTGCAGATCGAGGCTGAAGATAGGGTACCTAGGGAAGGGTATAAACAGATTGTGAATGAATTGGAGAAGCTAAAGATGGAACGAGCAGATGAAGTTAATAGGTGATATACTTGCGGTGGAGCAATGCATGGTTAAGGCAGGATATAATGAGGCAATATAGTCATCCAGAAGAAGCATCCGCGAGACTGAGAAAGAGTTTAAGTGCGTGTACCTGTTACTTTTGTCCCACATCGCTTAAATATTATGCATCTTCAATGTTTATATATCGTGACAGAGAACCAAGGCTTGTCCCTGCCCAATGTTTATATTTTTGGCCATTTATTCTTGTTTTTTCATTTTCAATTGAATAAGTGATTTAATGCTAAGAATTCTGAATTAATCAGATTATTTCACTGTGTGTTGCTATATTAACTAGATTTTCTTTTTGAAAAAATTGCAGCACCATGGATTTGATACAGGCCAATCAATCTGAGCTGGAAGAATATTTACAGATGCAGTTTCCACTTTCCAGTTACAACCTGAGCATACTGTTTCCTTTATGCAGAATTTTATTACTTGAAAGGTAAATTCGTCTTTTTAATTTATACTCCCTCCGGTCAAATATATTAGTTATTGAATGAATTAAAAAGTTACATGCTACCATAGATTATTTGACCATATGATCAATCAACAAAGAGACGTATAGTAATAGGAATTTCTAACATGAGTTTTGAATATTTTAATCAGTTGCTTGAACTTTGAATTTGGTAACCAATTTTAAGGGTGTAACTTTAACGTACTTGGCGCATGATCCATGTATGAGAAGTTATACCATTACATAGGGGAACTTTGGGATTGTCTCTTCAATTACTGATAGTGCAAGGAAGAATTGTAAAGGTCTAGCCTTCTGCATTTGTATATTTTGATTTGTAATATAGTGTGTGCGCGCGCTCTGCTTGACTTGAATGAAAGGAAGAGAAACTTTCAAACTTGAGCAAGTTCCATTGGGGCATTTATGTTGATTTAGATTGTACAGTCAAGATCAGTGAGTGTGGTAACTAGAGTGTCACGCAGTTACTGCAGTGAAACTAGTTCCGTTTACGAGAATCTAGATTCAATGCTTTAACTGCATCCTGCATTTAGACTGGTGTTGTCAAATAGCGGGCATAGCGGCCCCATAGCACTTTTGCATAGCGGGATTTGAATAAACTGATATTTGTCACAATCCGCAGTTGACAACACTTAGACACCGTAAATAATCCTGGCCACTATTTAGAGATTTGACTGTTCAAATTACATTTTTACAAAATTAACTTTAATTTTTAAATAATCTTTGTCGTTGATTTAGACCAGATAGTCGAGATTGGATAATGGTATCATGCAATAATGTAGGTAATCCGATTCAATATGTGTCCTCTGCGATTGTCGATATTTCCTTCTTGCCAAAATATTGTAGTTCAATTCATTCAACTGTTCTTTTCCTTGCTATTTTGAACATCATCCAGCTTTTTTTCTGTATTTGTGAATTGACTTTGGTTGACTTTACAATTGATCAATGTTGATTTTGGATTGTAGGTTTGGGAACCAATATCGATCTTGGGTCATTGGAATGCTAGTCAAAGGAACCTCATCAGAATGTGCAAGTGGTATTCACCCTCGTTGCACGTTTGTTTCTGGTGGCATGCCTTCTGCTTACAAGATTCACCTTTACAATTCCGGTTGCAAAGCATTCAGAAGCACGTTGTAATGACTCAGAAACAGATTGAAATGGATCACTGTGTTCTTCAATTACTGATAGCAAATAACTCACTCCTACTTTCCTGGTGTATGGACTAAGGAGGATTAGTGATCACTGTGTTATCGTGGCAATGGAGTTTACAAAGATTGAAGATTCCCTCGCGCCTTTTCTATGAGTGGAGTTGGGATCCTAGGGATTGCCTCCTTAGATAGTCTTTTTCTGCGTGTTTTTTGGTGGTTTTTGGGCATTTGTTGCTGGTCTGTGTCGCGGCACTGTTGCTGTCTACTGTGTTTAACAGTGACAGAGTTTCTGCTGCACGGCTTTGTGTTTTTCTGTTGAGAGTTACGCTATTTCGGGCCCATTGTAGTACCGTCGTTTTTGCGCCCCTATCATACGCCTTGTATGATATAAGGAGGCATGAATATATAAGCTGTTTCAAAACAAAAACAAAAAAACTGCAACCAGCGTAGAGGAAAAGAACTTCTCACACATGATAAGGTACAAACGGAGAATAGAACCTAAGTGGGAAAAGGTACATCACACTATTACCCTATAGCGTTGAGTTAGCTATTTTGATCCTTTGGCTCTTTCATTTTTCCATGGATTCCCGGAACCTTCCTAACCGAAATGATTCATTCATCATTAACTGTACCCTCTTGTGGGGTCGTATCAATCATTGGGGTCCTTATACATCCTTCATTTGGCCCAAGACAAACCTCCTAATCAAGGGGAAGGATGCCTAGAGATTAGATGGTCTCTTCCATCCAAATCTGTATGCAGGACACAATGGGATTGCTCTAGAGACTCTTAGTATTCCCCTTTTGGTTGAGACGATGCACTCTTTTGCTTTGTAATAGTGGTTCTATTGGGACTCTTTTGCTTGCTTCTCATGGTTCAACTGAAAGAGTTGAACAAAGCAACAAACTGTTTTTCACACAACAGCATCTTAGGAAGGGGTGGCTTTGGGGAAGTTTACTATAGTGAACTAGAAGATGGAACACATGTAGCTGTCAAGAAAGTGAGAGTTGGTAAACTTAAAAGCACCCAACAAGTGCATATTCAGGATATCCAAGTATATCTCAAATGCAGCCGCCTATGACCATATTCATGTTAGGTATCCCAATCGGAAAAAGAGGCTTAAGATTGCTTTACATACAACTGAAGCATTGGCATACTTGAATTCTTCTTCACGCATTCCTATCTACCATTGGAGATGTTAAGTCATCAAATATACCATTGAATGATAAATTCAACACAAAAATTTCTGATTTTGTACGCTCCAGATTAGCTAACCCGGTACTTATCCATGTTGTGCTCGGGGAACATTGATTTGTGGTACCTGGATAACAAATACTACGGCAACTGCCAGTTAACCAATAAAAGTGATGTTTATAGCTATGGAGTTGTGCTGCTTGAGTTTTTGACTTCACAGAAAGCAATAGATTCTTCTCGTAATCATGATGATGTCAACTTGGTAATCCATGCGAGTCTATATGCAATCAATGGTGCAATCATGCAAGTGGTTGATCAATGACTTCTTCTGTCTGTGGAACCCTTGATAAAATTATTTTAGGTGCTTGCACATGATTGTCTAAGGGAGAAGAAAGTTGAAAGGCCTAGTATGAGGGATATTGTGGAACGCCTCCTATGCATAATTAGGATTGAAGATCAAGAGTGAAGTATATACAGTACATAATGTGGTTTCTGTTTGATAATGATACGTGTATTGTATAATGGTAATCCTAGTATTTAATTATTTATGCTGAAGAGCTTAGAAGTTGTATTAATATATGTAACAATGTGCAATGGAGTCTTTGAAAGATAAAACGAGTAGCCCACTGAGAAAGGAACTAAAGTGATTCCAAAACTGGTTTTGATTGGATGACAAAGAAACATGAGAATCATATGACATCTTCTTTACATAGTATGAACTACAGTATTCAAAAGTATATGCAAGTATTGGAATATTTGGAATTGTTTGTCTTGTCCCCCAAAGTGGTCTTCCTTTTGCAACCTGGGAAATTGTTTTCACTAAACTAATAAAATGGAAATTTCATGTGTTACGAGGAACGCATTTTGTTTCCGTTTTTTTCATGAGTTAGTTTTTATCTTTATTACCATTTATATTGAATTCGTTTATCTGTTGGTGATGGTAAGCAAGCAACTTACCCAAGGAAAAACATTAGCTCCTGTAATCTTTTAATACTGGTGGAAAACATTTTAAGGCAAAGATAACTACTTTTAAAAGAGTGGGATATGTCAAAAGCCATGTCATTAGCTCCTATAATGTATTTCATAACTGTCTGAAACTTTAGTTTTCAATTGATTATGTCTTCACAAAAAGCTTATCTTTTTGCCTGTAATAGCTGCACAATATTCGAAGTGATACAAATGCAACCTAACTAGGGGCAACCCATAGTAGTTCGAATTCTAGATTTCCCACTTATAAATTTATATAAATTTATAGCCACTAGGTTTATGGTAATGGTAATGTACCAAAAAAAACAAAAGAAAAATAGTTCATAATGTACATTAAATTGGTTGATAATGTATATTCTTTGCTAAAGTTATTTTTCAATGTACGAAAGAAGTTAGAGTTAAATATGTTTTTGATCACTTGAAATATTTTAATTCTTCGTTTTAACCCCCTAAAAAATTTCTTCGACTTTTAGTCGCTCAAGTTTTTCATCACCGTTTTTTCACTGCAGTTAAGTCAATTCATGTATAACATTCAAAATTTTGAATTTTTTCGCAATCATGTTTAGTACATTCTAAAATTCTCTCAAGTTTAAAAATTTCAAAAAAGAATGAATTAAATATGAATTTTTATGTTTTTCACAATCATGTTAAGTACATTATAGAATTCTTTCTTTCTTGCAAAGTTTGATTTTTTTTAATAACAGATGGATTTAAAATGGGAGGAAATTATCATTTTAGGGTCATGTTTGTTGGATTAATGGGCTAATTTCAAAAACTGCTCTATAGACAAAACCTTAAAAAGCTCATTTTGTTTAGAAACTAGAGCAAACAAAGCAAGCAGGTATTGGTCAAGCTTGTTTTCTTCATTCTATAATCTATATCAATTTCATCCGACAAACCTATAGAACAGCAGGGAAATGACTTAAATACATATTGTGATTACATAAAACTATTGAGTACATATGTGCCATAGCAACTCAAAAATAAAAAAATGATATCCACCACATTCTAAATTACCTTAACAAAGGTAGCTGTATAAAAGATCCCAACAAAGTATTCTGGGATATTTGACATCACCAAGGTAAAAAAAAAAAACTCCCTATTCTACGTCTGATCATTTCAAAAAACCGCCACCCTTGCGGTCTCTCAACTCGCTAGGTATGATAAATACAGAATCTACACAAAGGCCACCTTTTGAGTGTGTACAGTCAATCTGTTTCATGGAGAATCTGACTTTTGTTGTAGGTTCTGATCCACTCACAATAAACTCACCTACCTTGTAATCTACCCAATATCCACGCTTATGATTGCCGTATGTATCATCGTGCACAGTTTCATCCAAGCAGCACTCAGATGATGCTTCCTGACCATCTGAAGTTGACAACTTAAATATGACTGGCTTTTGATCCCAACCATGGGTCTGGTCATAGTTGCATACACGCCGACCGAGTCTTTTGGAAAATCGTCCAAGGTGAAGCCTAAAGGAGAGAGTATAATTATCAGCAGGAAATGGAAAGTCGACCTCCCCATCCACTTCAAACCACCATATTTGCTGCAAATATGCTACAATGTTGAACCTAAAATGAATGATAATAGAAATGTAATTCCATATGCAGAACAGAATGAAGACAGATTAAGCAATGCAGCTTATGTCTCAAGCTTAATAGTGCTACTATTACTGGAAAGAAGCACACATAACTTATAGGCAGTAGATTGGAATGATTTTATGAATGGGAATGGAAATTTGGAAACTGGAAAGAAAAAAAAATTGATGATTACTAGTGGACAACTGTCCATGATAAACTATGCAGAGCAGCCAAACCTACATGTTGATGTTTTATTAATAGAACAAACATTTCCTTTTTCTGTGAGATTAACCTGTGTTACACTATAGTCTGCATTTTGATGTGAACAAGCCTCTTACAATAATTTTTCTATCAAAAAAAAAAAGCCTCTTGCAATAATTTGTCCATCTCTGCAACGCGTAGCATCATTTCCAACAAGTTCTGCTAAACTTCGAGAACTCGTGAAGACTTCGGGTGAAATTTAAAGATGAAAGTATGCATGTTTAAAACTTCATTTAATCTTCTTCCTAGTATTGATAACAAGATGTTTAAAATTAACTTCCTATGACACCAAAAGTCACAAAGAGAAGCACCTTTAGGAGGCTCAATTATAATTGCCGGTCATCAGTAAAATGTTGCAAACTGCATCTATAGTGAGAAGGCAGTGTAGTTTCTAATATTGGAGATGAATGTAGTACAATTGAAGCATCTTAAACATTCGAGTTTTCTACAACTCAAGCTTACAACTTTTAAATAAAGCAGTTAAAAGCACACAACAAAACACATAGAATCAGGGAATTTAAACAAATGAATCATAGTAATTTATATTGCATATAGAGTAAATATTCCTATGTTTGAACCAGATAAATATTAGCAAGTCACTCTTTTTAGCAACTCTTCTTGAAATTCAATGGTTTATTTCCTTAAAAGTCAACATGTTTTTTAAAATGTGATCAATTCACAATGTTACTAAGTTGATCTTTCAAATATGAACCAACCATAAAGACTATATATTCAAGAGTGTGTCAAAAAAATGTGTTCTTAGCAATCCTCTTGGATTAAAAGAATTTAACAGCAAAGTAATAATCCTATTTCCACTTTCTCAAAATTACAAGCAAAAAACAAATCAAAACAACCAAGCAAACAAATCAGGAATCGTTGAGACTATATAACAGGTTAGTCGTGCACAAATTATATAACTTTATGATAGATTATAAGACTTGGAATATTTAGATCTTAGGATGCATTAGGACAAGTTTATTTACAGTTTAGCTAGGCTAATCTTATGTCAAAAGCTCATATGTAAGTGTAAAATAGCTCATGACATGTTCACAAGCTACTGATTCCATCTTAACTTATGAAAGCAACTAGCAGCTTAAACAATATCATATACATAAATGTGTATGATAAACACTTATTTAGAAAGTTTTTAATTAATCAGTTTATCCAAAGTCGCTCTCAAAAATTACAATTGTATTTAAAAACAAGTAGTAGGAAAGTATAACTACATCAAACTTTAAATGTGAGAAAAAGCAAAATTTCACGAGAGTTTCCACTTATGAAGCTCATAACTCTAACTAAGTAAAAAAATTATGAGAATGTAACCTAGATTCTTCAGTAGGAACCAAAGTCCAGTATCTCCGATCATCAATTCCAGTAATAGACAAACCTTTCGCCGAAATTGACATGCAAACTCTACCGGTAACCCTATCCAGCCACAATTGCTGAAAAAAGCTGATTCCATTAACAAACCACCACAAATGAATGATTTGAAACAATAAACAAAACAAAACAGTAAAACCCTAACCTTATTACCGTCATCAAACGGTAAAGGTTTAGAAAGAACAGCGAAAATATCCTTCTTGGAAAGATTCCGACAGCGTAGTTCTTCGGGCATTAACGGAAGAAGATGTTGATAGTTAGAAGGTAACTTAGATTCCCAAACGGAATCAGCGGAAGCAGCGCCGCGAAAAGCGCGATTTAAGCGAGCTAAGTTACAAATCTCTGGTGGAGAGAGATGAAGAAAAACACGAGCAACGCAGTTTTCAGGGATGTCGCCGAGACTTGGAGCGATGGTTGAACCGTTGGATCCAAGATTCGACAACGAAGCCCCCATAACACGCACGCGAGTGTGTCACTTTTTCAGACCATAGTAGAAGTAGAGAGAAGAATGGTGCGGGAACATGTTATTGGCGTCGACATCACAGGATTACACGCGTTTCTTGCTTCGCTGTCTATCATATCCGTATTTAATCTAATTTACTTAGGAGTAGTTGTTAAATTCTTTTTATTTTCTGAGATTTGGATCAATTATGGACCCACAAAATGTTTTAAAACAATGTTTCATCAAAACAATCTTACACATGCTTAGTGTGTGGATAGGAAATGTCTAAAGGTTCATGTTGGAATTAGTAGCTGTTAGGATTAATTAGTATTGGAAGGTGTAGTAATCATGTTCATATCGGAATTAGTAGCTGTTGGTATTAATTAATACTGGTAGCTATTAGTATCGATTAGTATTGGAAATGGTCTCAAATTTTCTTGATATTAATATTTATTATTCATTTTGAGACCGAATTAATGAAACCGAAAATTTATCCGACCTTGTTTGTTTTTTCAAAATCGAACCGAATCAACCTAACCCGATCTAGTTTGGTTCGGTTCTTGATTTTTAATTTTGAGATTCAAAGAATCGATACTAACCTCACTCCACCATTTTAGTAATATTATCTCTACTTACTCACACACACACACTTACCATTAAGCTCAAAATTAAACTCCAGCAAAAAATCTCTTTAATTCATTCACTTCTCTCATCATCCTCTCATCTCATCGCTCACACTATTTCGTTTATACTAAAAAGAACACTAACCACCGATCACACCTAACCCATCGTTCCTCGCCGTTTCTGGGATCGTTCATCTCTTGTTAGTTTTTTCATGTTAGTTATACAAATTAGTTTGAAAAACAAAGAACATGAAAAACAAAGTTCTATGAAATATTTGAGTATGTTGATACATGAAATACAAATTTGTGAAAATATAAAAAAAAATTAAGTTGTATTTTCAAACAAACCGATCAACTGAACCAAACCAACCGACTAGTTTGGTTCGGTTTCTTTTTGGAATAACAGTAAAAACCGAACCAAACTGAACCGATGAAAATATCATGGTTCGAACATTTTTTTACCAAAAACCGACCAAACCGAACCTTTACACCCATAAATGTGGTCTTATATAATGCATTTCAATCATATAACTATTTTTTAAAGTAGATACTCCATTAATTATTAATTAAGAAAAGTATTTTTTGTAAATAAAATACATTTTATCGTTAAAAACAACAATATCAATCATTTTCTTACTAACCGTGTAAAACTCAAAATAAACATATAATTTGAGACGGATGGTGTAATCTCTTTATCAATGTAAGTTGTATTTATTTTTAGGAGCGTATTTACTTTTGATTAAGTAATAATTACACAACATTTTTTATAAGGGTTTTTCTAACCTATGCAATAAGGTGCAATAAATGTGCCTCTTTTTTCAACAAAAACTATCATATTAATTATTCTTTTCTTGAAAAATGATATTTTCTCTATCATATTAATCATTCACTATTTTATTCTTATAACTATTTTTTTAAGTGCATGGAAATTATCCATGAATTAAATGGAACGCGAAGTGCATATAAGAAAATTTATTTAGATATAGAAGCCAGAAGAAAAAAAATTTAACGCAGAAGAATATGAAAGCAACAAATTATGAAAGGACTTAGATAGCAAAGGCCAAATTTAACTCCAAAAATTTAGATAGTAGCAACAAATTCAAGGACTAACCATTCCCTAAAAAAAATAAATTAAGGACTAACCATGGCCGCTCTTTTTTTGTTGTAGTTTCATGATACAACTCCAAAAATTTAACTAAGACTTTAAATATAAAATAAGATTTAAATTTTGTTGTGCTCGAGCTTCATTCTTCCTCTTTTTGATGGTTGATGACAGAACATAACCTTCCTTGTCTGGACAAGTTGTAACATTGTGAACATTTCTATTGCAAAAGCTATGACTTCTTGCTTTCCTTGACAATTCGATTCCACCTTTTGATCGTTTTATTTTGGGACGAACTTTTGTTATTGAACATAAAGGATTGCTAATAAACTATAGTGCATTCTCCACATTCTCAATACTAGTATTTTCACCCGTGCAACACACGGGCGAACAAAGATATTGTGGCGTTAACAAATTATTACTCTGAACGTACCACCAAAATAAAAACATATAATGCACTTATTAGACAAATTAGATTATGTTGTCATCTTCAAAAAAAATATAAAATTTTGAACTACCATCAAATATTTTAGCCCCCCATGTATAGGAAATAGTGATTTGTTTGAGGTTAGCATTGAAATATATGTTTAGAGAATATTCAATATGATTTATGTCATTTACAGAGAGAAAATAAAAGAGTGAGAGATTGAAAGGGTCAATATTTGAATTTTGAGTTTGAATTGTGGGTAAAGTTTGTCATGTAATTGAATTGAATTTTGAACTAAAGGCATGTTTACAACTAGTATCTTGTTGGATTAATGGACTAAAAAATAAGGAGTGTTTGTATATTATTGAGAGTAGAAGAATGAAAATATACTATCCAAAGGAAGATTTTGTAAGTCTCTCGTGTAGTGTTTTACATCTTTTTTTTATTTTATCCAGGGCCTTGAATTTATATCCATTTTGCATATTTTCTTCAATATTTTGTTAACTCAATCATATAATTGAATAAGAGACTTATAAATTTACAATGATATGAAACACAAAATCAATTATACATGAATTAAAACAACACAATTTTGGTTTAAAAATTTAAATTAAAAATTATCCATGATCTATACATAACTTGTAACTATATTGTTGGACTAACACTATTTATAAGTTCAATAGCATAGAAAATAACCTGTCAAAACAAAATAAACAAACTGATCAATATCTAATATGATTGAAGAACAATAAATAATTTATTAGAAATAATCAATATGAAGAAATAAAGATAGATATAAAAATAACTATTTCATCAAACAACAAATAAAATAACCATATTTCATTCTCTTCAGACATAATATATTGCAAATAAAATAATCTTATCAAAATGTTGGAAATTCTCTATCATTCAAGCTGTTAAATGTAGAGCAATTATTCATATTAACTTAGTGTTTGATTTTTGTTACATGAAATACAAAGAACAGAAGAAAAAAACCCAGATTTAAACTTGTTATCAATGCAACACATTTGAAGAGTTAAATATAAATAAATTTGCATTTGAGTCAAAATTGCTTAAAGAATAAAGATACTAAATAACTAAAACAGAACATGTACCTCAACAATGATAGAAAAAATAATCTTATAACCAGTTTTTGCGAGAATCACTTCTAAGATCTACCTATCTTTCTATATGCATTGAAAAATTATAGCAACGTCTATTTAAGTTGGACTTTTACACAATGTGTGCATGTGTGTAACACATGTGTTTCTTTTCAGATGTGTGTAAAATTATATTCAATCAAAGACTACCCTTTAATAGCAAAATATTTGCAAAAACCCATAGTTAAAATCCTTCGTGACGACTATCTATAACTTCAAAGAGTTAGGATTTATCTATATTATTCTTTAATGTTGTTGATCAAGAGAAAGGAAAAAACAAACTTGCCACAGTTCAAAACTTTTTCCATTTATATTAGACAACATTATGTAGTGTTAATTTCATGAATATCCAATACTCTCAGGTGCACAACTATTCTTGACCCAAATACAACTCCAAAAAAGATATAGTAATTAAAAAAATTGTGGCCGCAACAAAAATAGACTTGAAACAAAAGTTTTGAATAATTCTATGGTTGATACTTACATGAACATAACAGTTAAGTCCTGCACCATTTGCTTTCCATTTCCCTTAGCTGCAAAGAAAGAAACTATGAGAGAACACATATGTCATTGAAACGGTAAAATCATAACTAATAGTTGTAATATTTATTCTTCCATACGGTGCGTATAAAATTGATCCCAAAGAAATAGTACATCAATAATCTAATATGCTTTATCATAAAACAACTTTAAACACTAAAATTAACTTCATAGTGCGTATAAGAAATTGATTAACAAAGAATGGCATAAAGCCAACATAATAACGTTTTTACACCAACCAACCATGTAAATAAAAGCAAGAAGTTCACATGTTATATATCATGCGGCTCATATATAAAAGCTGTATAAAATACAATGTCAACTTGAATCAGTTAAGAAATATTTATGTTCTACAAAAATTATAAATTATTTTAACCAAAAAAAATATTCATGGGCTTATGAAATGCCTACATATCATTTACATCCAGGAATATTTGGTTGATACATTTGGTCATAAACTTAAACAAATACTATTTCTTTTCAAGTTTTGGATCAATGAGGATCAAATAGTACACAACAAAATATATGATCATGTAAGAGAAATCTTAAAGCAAATTCAAATTCTTAAAGCATAATGTAATGCAGTAAAATAGAAAAAAAAAATCAATTGATCATCTAATCTGATAAAATATAATTGAGTACAATATAAGTAGAAAAAGATCAACAATCTGAAGTAACTTGTGAAAAGTCAATAAATTTAAAACATGAAATGATATATGTTAATATTCTAAAAGAGGTGAGAAATCTGTCTCAACTACAACCATTATGCATAACAAAATACATTTTAAGGTTGTTGAATAACTCATTGCTTCTTTCAAAAATAATCCGCCTTGGTTCAAACAATTATACAGACACCTTATGGATTAAACAACTCATCAGCCTTGCATATACAAAATTAAAAAGGTCAAAACAGAGAGCATTTGAATTAAAAATTATACCATAACAGTGAGGCCCAAAACAATTGAAATTTCAGGATGTGTTACCACTTTGTCTTTGTTAAGGTTCACCACAACAAAAGCACACCCTGCAAATATCAAGAAATACGTCACCACCACCTCTGCTACCAACTACATTCAACATAATACAAATCAAACCATTTTAGTTTAACATTTCGATACAATTTTAAATTCATATATATCGGGATAAACCATTAATTTAATCTCTAATTAAATCTTTAAAGCATATAAAAATCCATAAATATTATTAAATATTTAAAATTTGTCTCTTTAATCTTTGTTATTAAAATATTAGGAATTAATGTAGTAAACTTTTATATACTTTAGAGACTAAATTATATTTTAGAGACTAAATTCATAATCATAGTTTTTTTTTGAACAAACTAAAACATATTCATAGTTATTATCAACAAAATAAGTTATGGGTAGAGTGGTTTAGAAGATACACACCTTCTGCAAAAGGGGCACATAGTCTTGCATGCCCCTTTTAATCACAAAAGAATAGACCACACCAATTTGAATAACATAAACAAAAGAAACAGGAACATGTAGTCAAATTCATGAAGAAGTTGGACATATTTAACTTATACTTTTTCTACAAATTCATACAAACAAAAAGATAAAATCTAACAATGTAAATCTGAGAACAAAATTGAACAAACAAATTAAAATGCAAGTAGCAAAACTGTTTTCACATCACCAAAATTGTTTTTTTTTTTGCACAAATAGGGGAAAAAGAAAATCATAACGGAAAGTAATTAAGATTGATCCTGTTTTTCATCAAATCTATTGTGAAAATGCTAGAAGCAATCAGTTGTCAAAGCTAGCTTCAAAGTAGGCTTTAAGAAGGAAAAAAAGAATAGTCTTAATATATAAAATTTCAATGTCAATGCCTTTAATTAAATATTGTTTTGTGTATCAAGCATTAACAAAACAACACAAAATGAAGTGTTAGTCACAAAGACCCCTCCCATAAATTAAAAGCATCAACAACAACTGCATGAAAGACTGTCTTTTCTCATATTAAGCAATTTCTTGTGAGTGTGTGTAAGCATGTCTTTTAGTGGATATATGTTTGAATTTCAAAATGACACTGGAGGGAAATTTGGAAAATTGAATGTGTGTTAGAAGCAAGAATTATTTTCTAAAAATAAAAGCTGAAAAAATAATAACTAACACTGGAGGGATATAATTATTATTATTATTATCAATAGATATGAAATAAGATAATAACTCTTATTTGTAATTTGAATGTGGGCGTAAAATGTTTCTTTCAAAAATTAAGAGCCAACAAACTTATGACCTTAACTTATTCATAGAACCACTATTCACATACGTTCTAGTAGCAATCACGTAACCTTTAAATTAACATGAATGACATAAAAGTATAGTTAAACAAATAAATTATGTTTAAAATTGCATATCTTAAGTATCAAATAACAACACCAGTAAAGTCTAAATAAACACAACAGAACCACCAGGAAACTTTAATATTGTCTCTAAAAGTACTAAAAAAAGACCAGGAAGTTGTTGTTTATATTTGCCATCAATTTTCAATGTTGAGACATTTTCTCAAACAGTTGGTGACTGTAAAATTCCACAATAAAAATTCATATGAAATCCAAAAATTAAATTACATGTAAACCATATAAAAGGAATATCACAAAAGGAAAAAGGAAGTAAATAAATTAGGATTATCATACAACCCAAATAGTACACAACCAAATATCATATCAAACTATCAATAGACAAATCTAAAACAAAATGAATATAATTATAACCTATATATATATAAATTCAAATTTCACAAAGCATGTTAGAGAGAATAAAAAAACAACCATATATTGAAGATAAATGAGATTGTGTTAACAATTAATTACCTGATTGCTTATACTAAGCTGCAGCAAAAAAAAACGGGGGCTATGATCATTCCCCATTTGCTGATGTTGAGACTGCAAAATGAAAGTTGGATTAAATCAATATATTAACTTCAAGATACAAATATTCAATTTTCATATAAAACTATTAAGCCACTGATGAGATAAATCATCATTGCATAAGCTATAAACCAAGTAACATTTCAATATCACATAATTTATGCAAAACAAAATTGGGTATTGATTTATTGATATAGAGAAGCTTACTGAAGTGAACCTAGGGTGTTTACAAACATGTGAATAACAAAAAAAAAGAAAAAAGAAATCCGTATTAAAATCACGAATGATTAAAAAAACTAATATTATTGAATAAGAAAACTAATAATAATCAGAGACTTACCTTCAAATGACTCAAGCAAGCTTGTTTCTCAAAACCATTTTGTTCATCTTCTTCAACACGTTGCCGCTACACCAAGTTTTCAAAAATCAAAACAAAAAATTGAAGTGATTGTGATGAAATAAATTTAGGGATTTCGATTAGTTACCTTCTGATTGCTTTTGAATGAATGGAGGATGAAAGTCTGAGCGGCGAATCCACCGTAAAGTGAGATTTGCGCGAGGTCGACGATTTCGAGTTCGACGATTAATGACGGTGAAACGAATTTAAGAGGAGAGGGATAAGAGTTGATTTGTTGTTCTCCAATTCATGTAAGAGAGATGTTGGATAAGGAAATGGTGGAAAATGAGAGTGAAGAGAGGAAGAAATTTGTCTCTCTGGTATTTTGATTGATGAGAGAGAGAGAATGGTGAGAAAGAGAAGAAAGAGAGAAACGAAATAAAAAAAAAAAGGAGTGAGAGGAGAGAAGAAATAAAATGTTAATAGTGAGGAAAAAAAGGAAAGAAATTTGAAATGAATGAGAGAGAAAGGTGAGTTGAAACTTGAAAGTGATGTTTGTTGAGATAAGAGACAAAATAGGAGGGAAAGAAGGATTTGAAAAATTTTGAAATTTGAATTTTGAATTGAAGAGGGAAAATGTGTGATAATGATATTTTATAGGTTGTATTTTATGAATGCTTAAAGTGGTAAAAATAAAATTAATTTTTAATGGTGATGTGACATGAAGGGGCTTGAGGATGTGACACATTGGATTGGTGTCAAATTTTTTGCTATTTGTTGCTTCACATTTGTATATTATTAAGATTAAGATATGGACCCTTGCCTCTATGTCCTACTTCACTAAGCATGACATTTACTTCGACTGGTCTTTGAAATTCATCACGACACCAACGTAATGACATATACCTTGTTGGAATTTGAAAGCAATCTATATGAAGAAATATTGTCAACACATGACGACAAAGAATACCCCAAAACTCAAAATGCTTACAACTACAACCAACAACACCACCATCCCATAAGACTTTATGCTTTTGTGAATGTTGCTCCTTGTAATATTTCACAATAAATTCTACATGCTTTTCACAAATCTTGTATTGAGTTGCCCTCTCAAACTCCTCCTGGAACTTCTTAAACGCAAATTTTGTGAAAATACTATAAACTAGCTCCTCTATAGGGGATAATGATCGAAGTGAAGATCCCCTATATGTATCCAACATGTATAATGTAGTTGTTGTTGCCCAATGTCCTCAATGGCAAGATCAACCTAAAATATTAGATAAAAAAAATTAAACATGCCATTATATATTAAAGTATCATTTTCTATAAAAAAAAAATAATCAACAAAGTTTTATTCATGCATAGCTTGAAGATGCCGCACTTAACAGATGCATAAACCACACTTGTGAAGAGCAAAACACCTAAGAGGGACATAAAACATGCTAGCCAACACCTAACAGATACATACTACACGTGCTCCTGTTGTCCAAAACTATCCTCCAAAAACATAGTATAAACACAGGGAGGTTTTTACTTGACTCAAACACCAAAGTGAAAACATTAACAAGGTGACTAAGCTAAATTAGCATATAAATACTTACTTGATTGAAAAGTTGAAATAAACTTGAACGAGATAAAGTAAAGCGTTTCACAAACCCATTTGTACTCTCTGATCTTTCTGTTGTTGTCATACCCCCAAAGAAATGTCCACAAAGATAAGCTGGTACCCAATGTTGCTTAAGTTCATACAAGTCTATTATATGTTTGTTTGCTTCTAGATTGTACTTAGAAACAATTATAAACCATTCTTCTTCAAAATCGTCAATGTTGTCAAGCTTGTAAAGTTTATAAAAATCAGCACACCATGAAAAATATCGATTTCGAAGAATTGAAGTAAACCAACCACTAAATTTAGCAGTAATATGCCATATACAAAAGGCATGTTTTGTGGATGACATTTCATATTACTACTACATAGCTAAAAAGTAAAATGATAACACCATTATTTATCCACAAAATATTATTATTGAATTCGTATATAAGGAATTAGGGGTGAAATATTTATAGAGCAATAATATGTATGTGTGACATAAGGAATTAGTTGAGAACATATGTATGTGCTATAGCTGTCACATGAGAACAATTGATTGAGTATTGAGCACTTGCCATATCCATGAGAAAAAATGTAACGCAAAATGAGAGAATAGTGGAGGGAAAAAAATGTAACAATTGAGCAGGGAATTCCGTAAATTAAGGAGGGAATACACTTTGAGTTGTATTTAGAATGTGACTATTTAGTTTTTCACAAAATACAATAAATAGAGTGGTTAATAGTGGAGAGAGATGGAGGGAAAATAAAATTACTTATCATTTTTCAAGAAAAGAATAATTAATATGATAGTTTTTGTTGAAAAAAGAGGTACATTTATTGCACATTATCCTATGCAATGTTGCATAGGTTAGAAAAACTTTTTTTATAAAAAGTTACTTGTTTTGGTTGCTTAACCAATGTCATGAGGGCACTGTTTATCATTCTTCTAATATAAATGAAGGACCAGTTAGGTGCAAATCACTCAAGCATTTCACATATCCCATAGGTTTCTCTCTAAGTCTCTTAATATAGTATCAAAGTTGGTTCATTTGTTCGTTAAAGGTTTCTACCTTTGGTCTAATAGAATCCTTGAACTTCTTACTCACGCATATGTAGCTGACACGTAGAATCCTCATCATTGATGGTGACTTATGTGGCAGCTTTCCGTCGTCGAAATAACGGTTGTGATTGCCCAAAACAATTAGTTGTTGTCTCCTTTATTCATTTGGCCAATATCCACCATTTTTGTTGTTGCTTGTTTGTCCCCTTTCATTCTTATAGGTATACTTCCATTGGTGTTCATGACTCTGCAACCTTCACATCTCAATTTGGTAACAATCGAAATATTTGGTAATTGATCTAGGTGCCTCTGATCATATTTTCAGTAATCATTCCTTATTCTCTTTAAGATCTCTCTAAATTGCATAGTCACCTTCGATATTAGTTAGTTTACTATACAATAACGTGGTAAAAGTCGAATGACTGGTGTAGGACATGAATCACATGGCCTTTATTACCTTAAATCAACTTCTTCGCTAAGTTGTACTGCAACTGAGTCTCTAAACCTTCTTCACGAACAATTTGGTCATCCAAGTTTGTTAAAATTGAACCAAATTGTTTTAAACCTTGCAAAAATTTCATCAATAAAATGTGAATCGTGTCAGGTAGGAAAGCATATCTGCTCTTCCTTTCCAAGCAATGTTGAAAAGCCAAGTTAATTCTCCCCTTTTCGTTACACATTCAGATATGTGCGGACCAAGTTATGTGTCTTCCAATGGTTTCGATATTTCGTTACTTTTGTCCGTTTTGAACTTTCGATATCTCACATGCACGAACGTTCTTAACTTCTGTCCATTCTCGCCGCTTTTGTCAATGAGGTTAAAACCCAATTCGATAAGACAATCAAAACCCCTAGACTTGATAATGCAAGAGAATATGTTTCTTCTGGCCTTTCTTCTATTTTGTCAGTACATGGTATTCTCCACCAATCTAGTTGTCATTGTATTCCTCAACAAAATGGTATCGTTGAACGAAAAAATAGTCATCTTGTTGGAACTGCTTGGACCTTGTTACTTCATGTGAACATACCTCTCCAAATTAGGATTCAAACCCACATCAAACCAGTCTCATTCACAAACACAACCAGTGGGACATTTCAATCATTTAATAATTTTGTGTGTGTGTTTATATATATATATATATATATATATATATATATATATATTTAAGAGTTCAATATTGTACGACTCTTTTTTATGTTATTGATATTATTTACAAGTTGTTTGTGTTATTTACAATTTAAATAAATGACGACTTTGTTTTAGGTTTTTGTGCTTCCTTTTATCAGAGGCCAATGTTAATATTAGAATAAGATCTCTAAATTGTTTGAGACAGTCATGTGTCGAGCAACAATGTGTCAAGATGTGAAATGGTGTATCTACAAGCACTTTGACATTCATGTCATACTAAGAGTAAAGAGTGAGAGGTATTTAAAGGATAGAAGTTATGCATCTTGCATTTGTAGTAAATGATGCCTTTTATAGACGCCATAGTCCCTTAAATGATGGTCTTAAATGATGCCTTTGGAAGTTGAATTTCATTTTATTTTGATGTAAATATGCTTTATGTTTAGCATGAGTTATCATCGCCCTTGGTGATTACATTCAACTGGCTGTGAGAAATAAATAAAAAGAGGAAAAAAGTTGTGGAAATGTGTGAGACGAGATAAAGAGGTTTAGAATTGAATTGGTTGTGAGAAAACACAAGTCTCACAAACATTGAATATAAAATAATTTTTTAAACAGTTAACTGTTAATTTCTTAGTATTTGTTGGAGTTGAGAATCGAACCGCCAAACCCCTTATAGTTTATAAGCAAGGTGTGGTGAAGTCCAATTGATTTTAGACATTATGGATCATGGATACAAATTTAAAATACCGAATAAACTATCAATTTAGTTCATAAATTATTATTCTCTCTCAAATCTGATTTTTAAACTATATAAATATATTAGATTGTTCTTAAACTATGTGAAATTCGTTAATTTAGTCCTAAAGTATATAAAATTTCATCAATTTGATCCATAACATCTTAATAGTATATACTAAATGGACGAATTTATATACTTTAAGAACTACTAATTAAATTTACATAATTTAAAGATTAAATTGAAATGAGGATGATAGATTAAAGTTTAATTAATAAAATCAATAAAGTCCAATATGCAAAAACATTCCTTTAGTTTAGTTTTTTTTTAAAATAATCCAAAAATGGTATTAGAGCCTAATATGGCCAAACAACCTGATGTAAAACTATTGTAAAAAAAAAAAACTGATGTTAAACTAAACAAAATTCATAAACCAAATTTAGTTTATTTTTAAATATTTGAATTCAAAATTCTACCTTTTTTTCTTAAAAAAAATAATAATTACATCTCAGTAATTCAAAATTCCCTCATTCAATTTTCTTTTTGCTCAAATTTGTTCAATTTGGTAATCTTTCAATATTCCAAGTTCTGGACTTTTGGTATTTCTTGAAGCAAACAAGGGTTATCAGATTGGTAGTTTAATACAGTAAATTTTGTTTTATTTTTGGGATTTTATTCAATTCTTGAAGAAAATAATTTTTAGAAATTCGATACTAATGATTATAAATAATAGTCTTAAAAATTATATGAAATTTAGTATTTTATGTAATATTTAGAAAATAATGACAATTTTCTTTTGTGATGAAATAAAAAATATTTAGTATTTGTTTTAAAGAGTACAGTACAAAAACTAACACATTCTAAACGTTACAGAGTGAAAAGTTACATGTTTAAACATACGCCCTGACATATTAAATGTTGTTTAAAACCAAAACCTATTTTCTATCAAGGGTAAAAGTGTTATGTCAAAAAAAAATAAAAAATCAAGGGTAAAAGTGATCACTTATTTATTTCCATTTTTAAGTAATAAAACACTTACTTCCTTTTTAAAGTCTTACATAAAAAAAAATTCCAATTGCATTTATATATTCACTAAAAATAAAAAAAGTAAAACAATTCCTAAAAAAAAAGGAGTAAAACCAGATGCTCGTGACTTGTGAGAGCCGCATTATTCCACCAAAAGAAAGTTAAGCAAATGGTTGTAAAAAGATAAATTGTGTGCGTGCGAGGGGGAATTGCATATGTTTGAAATTTTTAAGGAGAAAAAGATAATGTGAGAGATCTTATGGCTAAAATTTATTGGATCATAGGACTTAAAAAATACCGAAGAAAATTGTAAAGATGAGATCCTACGCATTAAGTTTTTGTTTTTATCATAATTTTCTTCTTTTAAAAGAACCAATCCGAGACACTATTGAATGTTAAATATGGACACATCTTTCACTCAAAATTTGAACCTTAGTTTATAATATTGTGAGAGACTAAGACCATCTACAACGCAGTACCTCATTTGGATGTTTAAACGGGTCTCGACTGTACACATCACTCGTTTCATAATTAATAGTATATAATAAGCACCTAATTATTTAGCATGATGCTAAATAGGGGAATAAACCCCATTGGTCTAACATCTTCTCTTAAACTCAATCTCCAACGGTCATTAAGTTAAATTTTAAAAGTTTATTTGGTCATTTTATCCCTTAATTTAATTCTTTGTTTCAAAGTAGTTTCGGAACTATTAAAAGTCTTAATCTCATCTCTTGTCTATGTTGTCATTACTCATACTTATTCTCTTCGTTAGTTTTTAACCTTAAATATCTAAGGTAAACAAATACATTATGTGGTCCACCTTACACCTTATTAATCTTTTTAAGTTTAACATTTTGATCTTGAAAAAAAGGACACAATTAAATCATGCATGTTTATCGTATGTTATAAGTAACCACCAAAACTTGGTTTTATTTGCCTTACTTCATCTTCAAATAAACCAAAAAAAAAAGAGGATAAAAATTCATTTCATCAACGACACATAATATTGGAATCAAACCCATATGAAGATGAATCTGAACAAGTCATAAAATCAAACACCTCTGAATCTTGCTACAAACCTATGCCACTAACCTATCAATCATCACAAATACCTTCACAAACAAATGAAAAGTCAAATAAACTCGGTTAATCTATTTGATAAATGACAAATCAAACATCTGCCACTAACTCATCAATCATCGAACTCTCCCACATCTTTGATTTTCACTGGTGGACCACCTATAATGTCGGTCCAACTTAGACGTTTAGGGTTAAAAACTAACGAATATGACCAATATGATTAACGACAACATATATAAGGGACGAAGTTGGGACTTTTAATAGTTATCAGATCAATTTGAAACAAAGAATTAAGTCAAGGGATCAATTGATCAATTAAGCCAATTTTAATACAAGAGAATCTAGATACATAAAAAGGATGATTATTTTTCCAACCTCAAGTCCACAACACAATGTTTCAAGGTATTGTCCGATTTAAGATTTGAGTGGACCCTTATGACTTTGTCATATGTAAAAGGTATTTCGTTGAATTGTGGAGTAAGTGGGTTATTTATAAACTATACCTTTAACCATAATTCTCAAGTTACAATACTAAAATAACAAAAATTAGTGAGGGATATTTAGTGAGGGAAAATGTGAAATCTCTCTCTAATTTCGTCACTAAATTTTGCGACTAAGGAATTTGTGAGGAATTTCATTTTTTCCGTTGTTAATTTCCCTCGCTAATTTTGCTTTTTTCAATGGTGTTAGGCAAGATTTTTTTGTATACTAGATGAGTTGCCTTTAGTTTCGGGTAAAAGGTTTGTTCTCCATTGTGCGTAGGTTAGATCTTATTTTCCACAGATAACACCAATGATCTGGTGTGAATTGAGTGCACTTAGTAAGGCATCACTTCGTCTCCTCAAGGGTGCGATGATACATGCAAATTATCTGACGCTCAAGTCAATATTTTATTGAATGGGGTAGAGGTTTTAGAAGGTACCTTCAACTGTGGCCTGATACTTATAGTCTCAGGTATAACTCGTGGAGAGTGTAACATTCATATTCTTGGTTGATATTGGGCCAAGATTCCCGACTCTTGTCCCTTTATTAACACTATTTTGAGGACTGAAATTACGCATGAGTAATTTTTGGCTTTAACGCTGACTTTTGAAAATAACCACGTATACAAAATCCATCATTGTTCGCGCTTTGAAACGGCGTTTCAGTGGACGTGGTAGTAAAGTAGTAACCTCAACCAGTTTTACACAAAACTTGTGGCTTATTATTCCAAAACACACACTAACCAAAACTATGTGCTGTTTCCTTTCTCACCACCTACAAAACCAGTTGCTTCACTTCCCTTTATATACATACTTTAATACACACTACACATCTTATTCTCCCTCCACATTTTACCCCAAAAAAAAAAAAAAAACGTTCTATTCCATTTTGCTTTTTCCTCTCTACCTTTGACTATACTTTCCACCACTTCAGTCTTTCAAAAACCATAACAATAACCACATAACTAACCAATGCTATATTGTTAATATGTCATGTTACATCACACCTTCATCTTAGTCTCACCTTAGTCTAAGTTTTTTTACCCAATTGTTTCCTCCACTATTTCCTTATTCAATTTTTCTAAATTTTAATTTTTGGGTAGCAAACTATTTTGTTTTACCACAAAATCTAGCACAAGTGTTTGTGAGTATTCTAAACTTTTGAGTACCAAGATTGTTTAGGTGATCTTTGCTAGGCCTAAACAAATATTTTTGAACTAGTCTTGATGGAATCCAATGGACTAGGTGGTGGAATATTTCCAAACATCAATAATGGATTTCTAGGAGTAGAAAACCCTTCAAAACAACAACAAAACCATCAAAATCAACAAAATCCTCACACTTTGCATCACCACCAAATGGTTTCCTATGATCAACCTCATCAATCAATCAAACAAGGCTACCCTTATTCATCCAAAGCCAACAACAACAAACCACAACAAATCAACCTCAGTGATGATGATGAACCATGTTTTGGAGCAGATGAAACCTCTGGTGGTGACCCCAAAAGAAAAGGATCACCATGGCATAGAATGAAATGGACAGATACAATGGTAAGACTCTTAATAATGGCTGTTTATTACATTGGTGATGAAGCTGGTACTTCAGAATTAAGTGCTGATAAAAAGAAAGCTAATGGTTTGTTACAAAAGAAAGGGAAATGGAAATCAGTTTCCAAAGGGATGATGGAAAAAGGGTACTATGTTTCACCTCAACAATGTGAAGACAAGTTCAATGATTTGAACAAAAGGTATAAAAGAGTCAATGATATTCTTGGTAAAGGAACAGCTTGTAGAGTTGTTGAAAATCAAAGTTTGTTGGATACTATGGATTTGTCTGCAAAGTTGAAAGAAGAAGCAAGAAAACTTCTGAATTCTAAGCATCTTTTCTTTAGAGAAATGTGTGCTTATCATAATAGTTGTGGCCATGGAAACAACAATTTGCAACAACAATCCTCAACTGAAACTCAACCACAACAGCATCATCATCCACAACAACAGCAACAGCAGCAGCAGCAGCAGCAACAATGTTTGCATTCATCAAATGGGGTAGGAAGTTTAGGAATGTTGAAACTGAAAGGTAGAAATGGAGGAGGAGAAGATGAAGAGGATGAAGACGAAGACGATGAATGGGAGGATGATTCTGAAGAGGAAGAAGAAGAATCAGGAGAAGGTGGTGGTTATGGTTCAAAGGGTCATGAAGAAGATGAAAATATTGATCACTTGAGGAAAAAATCAAGAAAAGTTTCATCATTGCCATCACAAGTGATGCAACAGTTGAGTAGTGAGGTGATGAGTGTGTTACAAGATGGAGTGAAGAGTTGTTGGGAGAAAAAGCATTGGATGAAGAAGAAGGTGGTGCAATTAGGAGAAGAACAAATAAACTATCATGTGGAAGCATTTGAGATTGAAAAACAAAGGTTGAAATGGGTGAAATTTAGTAGTAACAAAGAAAGGGAAATGGAGAGACAAAAACTTGAAAATGAAAGGAAGAGTTTGGAAATTGATAGAATGGTTTTGTTGCTACGTCAAAAAGAGCTTGAATTGCAAAACACTCAGCAGCTGCAGCAGCAACAGCAACAGCATTCTTCTACTTGAGAGAAGAAATTTGTGTGTAAATTTTGTGGTTAGGTGATTAGTGAAAATGGTTATTCATTTTCTTGTGTTATGATCCTGATCCTCCTAAGCAAAGTTTAATTTTAAAAAGCATTAAGCATGTAATAAATTACAGTTTTTTTCTCTCTTACATATTTCAAGTTTGTAAAACCAATTTGACAAGATTATCCAGTCACATTAGATTCTAGTAGGGATAAAATAAAACTATAAGGAAAGTGTGGATATAAAAAAAATGGCAGAACAAGTAATTATTGTTAGCCGGTGCCAAAAGTGAAAATAAAAACAATGGCACACCCGGTGGGACTCGAACCCACAATCGCTTGATTAGAAGTCAAACGCCTTATCCATTAGGCCACGGGTGCTTGTTGCTTATGTTCCCTCTGTTTATTTTATATATCGTTACAATATTATAATTAAAGACTAATTTAATAACAAACACCATTTCACACTCTTAACAAATTTGATTAAAATATTTTATTCAGTCACTTGCATCAATTTTTTTAAGGCACGTTAATGTATTTAACTGAACAAAGAGCATCAACTTAACCTTGTTAAAATCTTGCATGAGGAAATAATGTCTAGTTCCAAAATTCCTAGTGCTATTTTTCATTACTATCTTTTTGGATTAAGTTCCTTTTATTTTGGCAATTTATTGTACAGTCCATGGTTTTCAAATTCGCCTTAGAGTATGTTTGGTAGAAATAGGCTATAAGTTAGCTTATAATTGATAGTTAAAAAACTAGTTTATAACTAATGACTTATAATTGAAAAGTTAACTTTTTAAAAATTGTACTGTTTAGCATAATTAGCAGTTTTAGTGATCGATGAATATAAAATGACAAAACTAAAATAGGACACATGCTTTATATTTAACAGTTTTAGTGACTGATCAATATAAAATGACAAAAGTAAAATAGGACAACATACTTTATATCAATCCTTAAAATAAAATAGGAGTTGGTGGGAACGTGGGTTATAAAGTAAAAGTAAAGGTTAAAAAGGTAAAAACTAAAGCTTCAAGTAGTACTTTAATTAGCATTTGGAAAAAAGCCGCAAGCTATAAAACGAGTTAGTTAGTTTAAACTTTTAGCTTTTTATATGTTAGTGAGAAAAACTTGTTACCAAATATATTTCATTTTATCAAACAAGCTTGTAAGCTAGTATATGTTAGGTTATATGTTAGGCTTACTTGTAATACCAAACATAGCCTTGGTGTGTATACGTACGTACTTTTGATAGTTGGCTATATTTCAAAATCTTTTTCTTTTTTATATTACTCTAACATCCATTTTTTTTATTTCGGATAAAATCAATGTGAGTCATATTAGTGTATATTAGATTCATTTTTAAAATGTGAAACCTCTATTGGATATATTACCCCTGTAAAATAGTGAGTATTGAAGAAAATGTTGAAACATGAAAAGTGAGTGTTTTGAACACTCCTCTTGTTTGATTTGATTAAAATACAAACTTTTTGGATTTGTGATTCATCTTCTAATTAATTGATTAGATATGGTTTATGCAATTAATTGTAAATAATGTATTATTATAATTGGAATTAATTTATATGTGTCTATATATATATAATTTTACTATACATTGATCCAATCAAATCACGTTATATAGTCTTTTGGAAAAATATTTTAGGAATTAACGTAAGACGTTTACTATGTTGTATACTTTTTTTTGAACAAAAGACTTAATTGTACTTTTGACCCTCATAGTTTATTCAACTGTTTGATTTTGAACTTGATATTTTGAAAATAATGATGATACAATTTCAACATGTTATATAAAATTTGTCTTTATATAAGAGTAGAGAAATATGGTCAAAATATATCATGTGAATAATACACATATTCAAACTTGATCATTTATTTTGAGACGGAGGGAGCATACCAATATGACATTAAATTCAAGTAACAAGTTGTAGTTTAATGATTTTCCAATGTGAGGTTATTACTAACTATCTTCAATTGGATTGAAGAAATGGGAATCACAAATTTGGTTCATATATAGGTGGAGGAACACCTAAGAGATAAACCAACAAACTGATATTGATCAGTCTCACAAGTCACAATCTTAATCGAATAAACAGAAAATAACAAACTAAATAACAAACCGTAACAAACTTAACTGCTATTTCTTACTACTCCTAACTCTTAAGGGGTAGCTAATATCATGAACTCACAAAGTGCTATTTCTATATAAAGCATACAACTAAGGCACTAAGCATTTTATCATCACCAAGATAATCAAATTCAAACGAAGTGTATCAAGAATGGAAGCAAAGAAAGAGAGTTGCAGTGAAGAAAATATCAAAATCAAAGACTCTGAAGCTGATCATGTTGACCATGATGATCACAAACAAGAATTGTGTCTTTCTCTTGAGAAGCTGAATCTTGCACCAAAGAAGAAGAAGTTGCTTATTATGAACCTTAATGGTTTT
>Ga0228711_1001887_pt1 | contig 31577 bp, 19 predicted proteins | sample MedpolnodulmetaG_2_FD_177996 | JGI IMG/M metagenome (GOLD analysis project Ga0228711, IMG submission 177996) | Root nodule microbial communities from Medicago polymorpha collected in Santa Monica, California, United States - brown nodules | ecosystem: Host-associated > Plants > Roots > Nodule... | reverse complement strand
AAAATACACATTTCTTATATATATATATATATATATATATATATATATATATATGATGTTATAACTACTTTTTTAATAATCAAATATCGTAAGTGAATTTTATTATAAGGTTAAATATGGTTTTAGTCCTTCTAAATATATATATTTTTTTTCAATTTTTGGTCCATTTATATATTTTATTTTAAATTTTAGTTTTTTTTTCTCCAAAAGTTTACGTTTTGTGTTACAAACAACCTTTTAAAATGACATGTCATTGATAAGACCATAAAATATGATTAGTTTAACAATTTAACTATTTAATCTTAAAATTAAGAGTTTAATCTTAGAATTGAAGTAATGTAAAGATTAAATAGCTAAATTGAGAAACATGTTTTGCGATATTTTGATGAAAAAAAAATGTAACTTACAAAACTAGTATTATATTTCAAATTGGTTTGAATAGCTACAATAAAAAACCACAGAAATAAGAAACCCTTGCTATTGAGTTTTGTTGTGGTCATTTGCAATATCATTGTCGAAAAGCAATCATAATTTCACACTCTTTTCCTACACAATCTCATTTGCTTCTAAATTTATCTAATTTTCGAAAAATAAGAAGTTTATATGAAATGTTTCATACTTATTGTATGTTTGGATACACGTCTCTCTCTTTCCTCACGTCTCAACGAAATATTATCGTGATTTCATAACTCAAAAATTCTCAACTTCTTACTATTGGTGCATTTGAAAATTGTTTCAATGTAAAAGCAAACTAACACTTAATATGTGTTTGGTTATGCATTTCCGCACCTCAAACTTGCATTTAGACCCATAAGCGTTATTCGTGTCTTCTACCAACATGTTTTGTTTTCTCTTCAAGAATCAATTCCGTCCTCTAAACTTGATTCTACCAAAAGCTAAGAATCTTAGCTTTCATGACAGACTCAAAATCAATTCTTCATTTGTTGTTGGGTTACACTTTTATAATTTCTATTATTCCTTAATTTCCCTTGACCACTGTCACTAGTTCCTCTTACCATAATCATTAGTCAACACTGTATCATCCAAATCTGCTACGCCCAACCACAATATTTTGCCTTCCCCAAGTGAAATCCACAACAACACATATTCATATCCTTAATTGGAGAATTTTGAGAGGGGAAAAGGGAACTTGTTGAGGAAAATCGTAAATTTGGAAGAGAGGTTGAGGGTTTATCTTTTGAGAGAAAAGGGAGAAGAAAAATTGTGTGATGGGGTCACAAAAACCATTGAAGGTTATGGAGAAACATAAAAATTGGATACCTGTTATAATTTTTCTTTTGACTATTGAGATTTTTGTTTTTAAATGCAAAGTATTTTTTTTTAATATTGGGTTGGAGTTTTTCTCGATTGAAAGCAATGGGTTGGAGTTGACATAATTTTTTTTTATTGCCTTTTAACATTTATGATCTTATACATCTTATGACCCTTTTGGTAATTTACACATTTAAAAACAATTTTAATTCAAACTATCGAAACAATATTTTAATGTAAGTTGTTTTTACTATTGAGACATCCAAACATAAATCACTTCACACTCAACCCACTTTTAACCAAAATCAATTCTCTCATATTCAATTTTCTCCACTACAGAACCAAACACACATTCATATTGTTTGGATAGTTTGAATTAAAATTGCTTTTGGATGCGTAATTACCAAAATGAACATTTTTTTTTTTATTTAAAAGTTATTCAAGACTTAATTGTACAAATTGTTAAAGGGCAAATACATAATATAGTAAAGTGTAGCACCATAAATGCTTCAACTTGAAATCGATTTTGGCCCCCTAACGGTATGTTTGTTAGGCGAGAAGTTGAGACGAGAGAGAAAGCTACGAGAGAAAATGCAAAGAAAGTGGTTACTGTTCAAGTTTGGCAGATCAAAGAAGAATTGAAGAGAGAATAAATATGACTGAGTCCCACATGTTTTTTTCTTCTCTCTAAGGTAGTGAAGGAAGTGGAGAGAGCACCCTTTAATTTTCGTTTTTTCCAATGCTGTCCTTTTGTTTCATATGTTTCACACATTGTTATGTAGTTTTTGTTTCCAGACTTCAACATCACGTACCCACCACGTGATTAAAATAAAAAATTTAATAACTAAATCAATAGTTAACTTAATTATCTAAAATAGATATAATTCAAATAAGGCCTACAAATAAATAAAAGTTAAGTCAAAAGATTTCATATTATAATTAAAATAGCTAATAAAAATTCATTTTGAAGGAACTTTTTTAAATCAAGGTTATTTTTGTACTTTTATTAACAATCAACACTTTTTTCTTCTCTATTTCTCTTCTCTTTCTCTTATACCAAACACTACATCAAATCTATTATATTTCTAACCTTTTTCTCTCTTCTCACACTCTCTCTTATCTATTTCTCTCTTCACAACTTCTCTTCTTAACCAAACACACTCTAAATCACGTTAACGAATTGATATCCAGACATATATTTACGCCAAAATTGCTTTTAACACCACATAATCACATTTGATACACTTAAACGTGAAACCAAACAAGCAAATGGACACAAATTTTTTCTTACTAAGACACGATTTGTTTTCACGTTTGTGTCGTGAGTTTGGCCAACTCTCCAATATACTCTCTCCGTCTCACAATTATTGTCTCTTTAACATTTTTTCTTTTTCTCAAAATAATTGTCACTTTACAATATCAATGCAACATTTATTATTTTTTCCATTATTATACCCTTATTTATTGAATTTCATCCAACTTAACTACTTCACTAACTACAATTAATAAGGATGTTTTAGTAAATGCAATTAATTGTACCATTGAAACCAAGACAATTAATCATTTCCTTAATAATCGTGCATAAACATTAAACGACTAATATTAAGAGACGGAGGGAGTATATAGCTTTGCAAAAATCACGAATGAAGCGTCTAGGGACATGAGAATCATTAGTGCACCGTGTAGTCAAACATATACTAAGTTTTCACTCATGAACTTGTAATAAAACAAGGGAAATGTTAACTTGTGCCCTTAAGACACATGTTAAGAATTTCATTAATAGAAATTATGCATTGGAAATTGTGTTAATTTATTGTTCAAAATATTTAATATTAATTTTTTTTCAATAAATTCTTACCACTAATGGAATGACATTTTTTTTCTTCTGAAGAAGCTAAACTAACCCCCTCAAATTGGCACCAAAGAGAATCGAACCCGAGACCTTGAGGAGGAGCACACTCCCAGGTTCGAAGTCAATACCACTAGGTCAACCCAAGTGGGTTACTAATGGAATGACATTAATGCTTAACATGTGCCCTAAGGGTACAAGTTAAATGACCCGTAAAACAATTCTTATTTATCATATTCATAAGCCCGGCAAAATTCCACTTTTAGACATGTCGAATAAAAATAAATAATTACACATTATTTTAAATTAATTAAACATTTTTTTTTTAACTTTCTTGTACAAACTCTTTATCTCTCAACAATTAAGACCACGTCCATCCTTTCAATGACTCGATCTCGATGTCTTTGACTATAATTAAGAAGAGATAATTTGATCCTTAAAAAAAAATTCTAAATAATTTATTCTTCTATAAATCATTTTATGTTCATTCCTTTTAATTATTAGCAATCAAACAAACTTAGGCTAAGGTGCATGAGTCAATGATGCCTTCTATATACATTAGAGAAGTTTTGTGATGCATCAATTTATCAATCCGCTTGATTAAATATTTTCATAGGATGCTATGGGCTTTCCATCTATCTCTCTCTGCTCATCCCATTCTCTAACCCTCTCTCAAATTCATCACCACTAATCCAACATTACTCAAAACACATCGGCTTAGAAAAATTACACCCCCGTATTTTGTAGCTTGAAGATGAAGGAAGATAGACAATAGATCTACCACATGACAACCCAATTAAGTTAGCCACCGAGGTCGAAGGTAAAAAAACAACCACTCATGGTTGCTTCACAACGATCCAAGTAAGCTCAAATATCCCAATACAACCAAGGTCACTCAAATTGTAATTTTGTAAAGAAAAATTATATTTGTATACAACTTTCTTATATCCTTATTTGTTCTCTTCCTTTTTTTTCTTTCTCTATATTTTTTAACCAATAAAAATAAAGAAAAAAGAAATTGTTATCAAGGTTGTCTCAATTGGTTGATCTTTGTAATGCTTATGTGTGTTGGTCAAAGCTTTGGAACATTCACACCATCCTAAAACATACTCATTTTGCTTGGAGAATTTTTCATGATAGCCTCACCACTAAAGATAAGTTGATTCATAAAGAAAGGATGATTGATTATTTTTGTCCTCGTGTGGGAATGCTTATGAAGATTTGGATCATGTTTTCAAAGATTGCACTTGGACGAAAAAATGTGCAGCTTCACTCTCATTTGGGTATTCAGTTTGAGGATCCTTCCCTTATTTTTGTACCTTGTCTTGAACATGTCATATCTTAATCATCCTTAGATATCATCTCATAAGTTCTTTCTTTATGGTATGACATTTAGTTTGCTCATGACAAGTCTTGTTTTGATGGAAATGTCTGCGAAGGATATTGTTCGTGAGGTTTGGACTGTGGTGGAAGACTACAAATTAATGTTGAACACATGTAATATAAACCATTTTTAAAAGAAGTCAAACTAACTCACTGAAATTGACAACATGAAAAATCGAACCTGAGATATTGGAGGGGCACACTTCAAACGCATGTAATATATAATAATTGCGAGCCTTTCAATTTTTCCAGTTCTTGAAACTCCCTCCTCCACATTACTATAAAATTAATGATGTTGCTGACTTGATTAACAATATGTGGGATATAGATGTGGTTATTAAATATTCTGATGGATATGTTACAACACCTGCCACTTGGTGTGTCGAAGACTTTCCGAATTATGATATTGCTGAAACTTTGAATGTAAGGTTGACAATTATGCTCATAAAAAAAGGTTGACAATTATATTTTCTATAGATATGAGGTTTTCGGAGGTGAAGTTTCAAGGTGATTCACTTAACGTGGTTCACAGTTCTCACGACATTTTAAATAATCAATCTTACTTTTATATGATGTTTGCATATTGTAGCCGTTTTGATCCTTTTTTTCATATTTTTCTTTGAGCCATGTGAAATGTAGCTGCTCATCTTTTTTAGATAAGTTTTCTTTATCTTCTTCGGATACAATTTGAATTGAGGATTGTCCTCCTTATACTACTTCTTCCATTGGAGCTGATTTTTTTTGTTACAATGATAAACAAAAAGGAAAAAAAACAAAAAAGAAAAGCTAACCGGAGGATGAAAGTGCTAGCAACATCGCTTATGAGAAGGATGATGAGACCAAGAGGTGGCGCCTCATGAAGAAGGAGACCATCACAAGAAGCTACACGTTTCGTCATGAAATCTGCACATTGATTCCCCTCTTTAAACGTATGAGAAAACATAATATTACTTTGAATGAGCAAATTTTTTTTGGTCATAAATAAAGACAACACATACATAGCTACCTCTACCTCTCAATAGGGCCATTAATCAAATTAATGCAAACAAGAGAATCAAAATAGCAAGCTAGATTCACATAACCCAAATCCTTGGTAATGATCAAGATAGATAATAAAAAGCTCAACAAGCAAGATATCATCCGAACCTGAAATATACCTCGAAAAACCGACAAGAAAAGAATCAGATTTATTGCACAAAACCCCTCCAAACCGAGTTCTAGTAGGAGTACCATACTAGGAACTTCAAACACACCGTACTAGGAACACAGTAAACAAGAAGAAAGGGAAAATGGACGGTTAATTTAGTGTCAATGATGAAGATACACCACTGAATAAGTCAAACTTGCACACAATGATCATCCCAATGGTTAGAAATCATTCTCTACCATGAACCACTATTAAGGTGTCCCACAATAGAAACAACTTGTTAAGAAATCTCTTGTTGATTTAGTTTCACCAAATAGAAACAAAGACACTTATCGAAAACAAGAACAAGAAGCAGATGCAGCCACGAACACAACTACAAAAATGACACTCCTTTCTTCACTCTGTTCTTTTCCTCCAATTCATTCATCTTCTCCATTTTCAAATTCTGCATTAACATATTCAACTTTTAACCTTAGAACTCAAATCCAATCCTATGCTTCTTCCACAAACATTTTCACCCAAAAAATCGACACCTCTTTGATCACAATCTCTGAATCTTTCTACGATGATGAATTCTGGGCTGCTTCCTCTCTTCGTGTTCGTTCCTTCAACCAATTTCGTCCAGACACTTACGGAGTCCAAGTGAGTTTTTTCACTCCATTTTTGTAAAAATATGAAATTTTAGCTACTATTATTGTTTTTAGCTACTGAATTGCAAAAGGGTGTGTTTGGATTGTGATAAAAGATGGGTTTTTCGTGTTTGTCAAGTTCTGTTAGGATCATGCTAAGTACTTGGCTGAACGTGAGTTTGAAGCACTTAAGGAGCGTGTTTCAGGGAAAAAAACGGGCTTTAGAAGAGTTTCTTGCATAAATGCTTCTCTTCCTATGTCACATTTATCTACTCTCTATGATGATTTATGTTCTTCATGTAAGGTTTGTTTATTTCCTTGATTTTAATTCAATGGAAATGTGTTGTGCAATGTATATTTGATTATCAGTCTTTGGTTTATTGTTTCTTAATAACAAAATTGATTGTGTTTTTATTGAAATTTTATAGTATTCTGCTAGTGGAGAAGACAGGGTTGTAGTTGGTTCTCTTGATCTTAATCAGTGCTTGAGTCTTCCTGATGAAATTGTAGGGATGAAGCCAGAGGTATTTTTCATACATTCTAGATTTCTAAGTCTATACGTTGTATGTGTGTCTATCTCCTGTCTGGATAAACGACAAACGCTTATTGTATAAGTGCTTATTTATAAGCTATTTTTATAACAAAGAATGAAATAAAATCAATTGTTATCATATAAGCTATAAGTTGTTTACATAAGCTGTCATGGAGAGCTTATGGAAATAAGCTGAGATCAAGTCATAAACACTTCATAAATCATTTTCATAAGCTCTCCCAAACAGTTTTATAAGTGCTTATGGTAGATAAGTTCAAATAATTCAATCCATACAGTCCCTTAAGCTTGTTTTGGATGATCAAGTTTTGAATTTTGATATGAAAATTGATGACTCTTCTATGGCGACTAATTTGTTCAATGCTTCCTCCATCAAATTGTATAATGTTTTACTGTCAGGTTAGTGGAGCTGATACTACAAGGGCGTACCTTAGTAATGTATGTGTTGCTAGAGAGTTGCACAGAAATGGGTTGGCATATGAACTTCTTGAAAAGTCAAAGTCAGTTGCTCGTAATTGGGGTAAGAAACAGTCAACTGCTAAATGGACGTTGCTATTGTTGTTTTCACTGCCTTGGAAATGGTCTATTTATGCACATCTTTTTCAAGTGCCACTGCCATTACCAATTAGATTGTATCAGGGAATTCAATCGTACTTGTAAGTGTTGGTTTTGTGCCTTTAAAAGGATTTGGTACTTAGTTGTTGAACTTTATAAGATATCAGGGAACTCTTAGTCCTTAATCCTAACTATTTGTATTGATACGGAAAATGAACACGTGTAAAGAATGTCCACATAAGACTAAAGAAAATTATAAGTCAGACTATTAAACGAAATTTTGAGTTAAATGGTATATCTTTATATATGATCCATGCTAGGAGTTAAGGGTGTTGCTCAATCTATGTAGCGACTAGCCAACTTTGTCTAGTCGGAGAAGACTTTAATTGTTTTGAGTAGGGAATATATTTTTTTTTTAATTTAGAGTTTCTTTTCCTACTCACCTAATTTTGGTCAATTTAATCATTATTGGATGTCCCATGATAAGTATGAAGTCTTGGAGATGATCTTTGATTGTAATACTCTCAGCATGTAATTTAGAGCTAAATAATTTCAATATTCAGAACTTTTATATTGGAGTAGTATTCTTGTATCCCTGCAAAACGAGTCTTATTGATGACAGTAGTAATGGTGTTGTTGTTCAATCCATGTAACCAACATTGTCTAGTGGGAAAAGACTTTCATTGTTTTCGTTAGGAAAATACATTTTTTAATTTAGAATTTCTTTACCAGCTCACCAAATTTGGGTCCTATTAATCAAAATATTGCATGTCCAGTGATAATTAGGAAGCCTTCGAGATGATCCTTGAATATACTACTCTCAGCATGTATTTTAGAGCCAAATAGTTTCAATATTCATAACAATTATATTGGAGCAATATACTTGTAGCCCTACAAAACGAGTCTTGTTGATGATGAAACCTCTCCCGACCAAGCCTTCCAAGAGACTTGTCTGCTAGAAATTCAAACAGTTTTATTGACTGACTATGATTAAGTGTATTTTGCAACTTGGTTCTTTTGTAAATAGTAGGGTAACTATCATAATCAATTAATCACGGCAAGAAAGAAGCCAGTTATGTTTTTCATGTTGTGAATCCTAACAGACAATATTATGCCAGTTATATTTTAAGATAGCATGTCTTGATGTTTATATTTTCCTTAATGGGTTGAGGTCATCTACTGTCTATGAAAAAATGGCATGCCTGTTTTTATTTGACTGCTTGTAAATTTTTAACGTCGATCAACCAAATTTTGTATGATCTTGGTCTCGAACATAATGGATGGCTTCCAAATTGATAAACAATGGTATGACTCTGGCCATTGTCAACAAATTTTAAAATATTGTTCCTTGAGATAGAAAACTCCAGTCCAGAATTGGCTTCGACCTAGGTTTGGTTATGTTTGGCTCGCAGTAGGGAGGGATTTGGTTTCCATAAACTTTGTTCAAGAACTGTATTGAACTAAATTTGAGATCCAAACACCATTATCATCACACACCCCTAGTTGATTAGATTTTCTTTTTTGATTTATTAATTTTTTGTGCCATGAAGAACCAAACATCATAGAAAACAATTTTGCCTGCTGTCTTAATCTGTTTTAAGTGAATTGTTCATATATTTGTTGCGGTCCATGTAGATTCCAAGTTATAGGCACTCTAAAATTTTCTGAATATTCATCAGTATATGAACTAAGGAAAGACCCTGGGATTTCTACATGACAATAAATATTGGACATTTCTTAAACCAAAAAGTGGTTATATTGACTCCAATTTTGTGTGTCTTTCAGGCATAACAGATTTGTACGTCCATGTTGCTGTTGACAATGAACCAGCAAAGAAATTGTACATGAAGAGTGGGTTTGTTTATGAGAGTGATGAACCGGCATGGCAGGCAAGGTTTCTTGATCGACCGCGAAGACTTCTGCTATGGATGGGTCTTTCAATCACCTAATTTGATGGTGTTGTTGTGTCGGGTTTCCTGTGTGACTGTGTTAATATGGCTCTATCTATTCGTTTGAAGTTATTTTCAAAACATTTCCACGTGTTGCCTCATTAGTTTTCCTTCATTTCATTCATAAGCCATAAGTAAATCTGGCGGCTGACAATTAAAGATCCATTGTAAGAAATGAATTATGAAAGAAATGAATTACGAAATACACACAGTTGCTTTCCCTTGATGATTATTTTTACAAAAAATAATAGCAATCATAAACAACTTTGATCATATCTTATCAATTGTACTATAAACAGATGATGTATATCATATATACAGACCTTGCACTTGCTGCGCATATTTTTAGAGAAAGTCTCGTATAATCACAAGCATTACACATAACTGTTAGCCACACATCCAATGCGATGATGATAACTTGCAAAATCTTTGAGGAACGATGCATGATGGATTTGAAGATTATGCTTGATTACATTTGTGTTCAAAATTTTCCTCGATATAAACCTGTATTTGGGAAAGGAATCCACAAAAAAAAAACCTTTTTGGTTGAATAGGGAAAATAGAGCAAGGGAAACGAGTTGGTAGTTGAAGTGAAATAAATCTTATGTATGTTTTTGAACAAAAATAATGTTACGAGTTGTCATTTTATTATTGGTTTGTGACTAATAATTACGTGTTGTGCTTGCGACTACACAAGACCTTTCTCAGCAATAGTCTTTCATTCTAAATAAACTTCTTTTTAAAAATTAACACATTGCTATCATGAATTATTGCTAACTTACCTAAAATTAACACGTTTTGTTTTCTAATTCGAATGATTGGCTCAACTAATGGTTTTGCCATTATATATTTGTTCCCTTAGACAGGAATTAACCCTAACCTACTGATGCTAATCAGAAAATGATCCTGAGAGATGTGGGTCATCTTTCTTAAAAAGAAAATGTCAACATCTAAAAATACATTAGAGAATCATTTACATCTGTCTACAAAATTTTCTGGTAAGCAATACAAAATCAATCACCATAAAGTCATTTCAGAGACATCAAATTACAACAGATAACATTAGGAACAACCAACAATGAACGGTCACGATACTGCCATTTGCTGCACAGATCAGATGATGCTATCTTTTTGAACATATACAACAATTGAAGCTTGAAGATCACGGTCCACCTTGAAGTGAGCATTAAAAAATCTTTTTTCCTGCAGATGAAATTTCAAATTAGAAAACAAAACGTGTACAAATTGCCAATATTTAGAGCAAAGATTAACTTCGGACAAACATGTAAATTACCTCTCTGTAATCAAATGAAATTAAAAAACTTCTCAACTTTTGCTCTTCTGAATCAAACAAAACAATGTGGCTGGGAAGGGACCAATTTTGTGCATATTTTGACATAAAAGATGCAGGGTCCATCATGAAACGGTCAGACTCATCTAGGACTCCTTTCTTTGCACTGCTGAAAATGATACATTAACATCGATTATGAAATTAATTTAGTTTCGACTAAGATTAGAGGTCATTCCAGAATTATTAATTCCAAACCTTGGCGTGCAGTCAAGAAACTGCATTGGCACATTTTGATGCAGCATAGAGTAGTATGGAGTGGCATGGCAAGGTGTTAAGAATAGGATACTTTTCACGTTCCCTTGAAAAGCTTCTCTAGCAAGGTGGTTCATGACATCCTCAGGTCCTCTCTGTTGAGAAAATAAATAATATATATAATTAACATTTATGTCTTCCTTAAAAAAAAAAAATTAACATTTATGTCTAGATTTTTACAGAAACAGGAAGAATAAACAGTAACAAGAAAAATCAATAATTTGAATACTTGGAGAAGAGAGAACAAGATACCTGATGAACCAAACTCATATACAAAGCCATTGGTATATTGGTAGCAAGCAAAAATAAGATAGCAACTGTCATCTTGGGAGGACATTTGTTCTTCTTTTTTGAAAACCCTTTTCCTTTATACTCCAAGGAACCGGCACTGGGATCTTCAATCACAGCCAAAGAATAACCAGAGAACATCAGAGCTATGGGAAGAACTGGCAAGACGAACCTGTATCTCAGTAATTACTAATTATTATCATTAATCAAGTCAAACCAATAGGCCAGGTGCATGTAAACATGCATATGTAAACTTTTCAAATTGAAATACCTGAATTCCTTGTGGCCTAATATACTATAGAAACCCAACACCCATGCAAGGAGGCCAGAAAACTTCCACTGTTTGGAATAAACAATACCAGCTATACAAAATGGTAAATGAGAGAAAATCATGACTGTAAATCCTTGAGTGAAGTACCAGTGCCACTTGTGGGTTCCATAATAGTCTCCGCCCGAGGAAAGAAAATTGAATTTTAGAAAATTAAGTGGTACTAGAACCCATGTGCCATACATAAAACGATCCAATAAGCAAGTAAGCCCAAGTACCAAGGTCCTGATAGAATATAACAGAAATAGGAAAATTAGATATAATGATATAGAATTCTGTAAGATCCCAAGTAATAATAATTAAGATTTTTCCAAATTGGTAGTTCCTAAAATGGTTGAATTTCCATCCAATGGAGTTATTCAAAGTTCATTCGGAAGGAAAAGCAACACAGAATTAAGAAAGTAAATCTAATGGACACTTAGAATGTAGCCAAGAAGAGGGCTACTGAATCTGATTGCAACAGAGTTCATTTTTCCATAAAAATGTAACTTTTTTTGACAAGTAATTATAAGCCGTGATTTTGAAAACTTACAGAGATGCTCAAATTGAATACAATTTAAATTCACCATAATTTGAGTTTCTAGTGATATTTTCTGACATAAAATGTCTGCAAACTTTCAATAGAACTGTCAAAACTTAACATGTCAAATTGATGTAATTTTAGTAAGTGCAATACAATAAATTTCAAGGCATATTTGTAAGTTATAGTGAAACTCTTCAATTCAGTAGCTACCCAAATCTTATTATTTGGATACAAAAGGAGAACACAACAAAATAACAAAGTTCAGGCATCTTTACATGCTCCCCCTCGTGCCATGAAGCTTTCTGAACACATTAGGGAAAGTTTCCCTAGGTCAAAATCAAATTAGAGCGTGTGATAAATAGTACTACGCTGCTATAGTTGTTGTTTGACATCATTAGTACTAAATCATGTAGTGTGAATTATTAACAATTTTTTAAATTTCACAACGCTATAGCGCCGATATAGCTGTTATTTGATAACATTGTTAATAAATGGTTCGAAAACATACCCAATAGGAGCCACCTCCAAAATAACAAACTTCAATCTGTCGTGTGCATGAAAAAGCTCAAGGAAACCAACATACATCCATGTGACTGCACTTGTTGGCCTAATAGCACAAGCTAATGCTGCCACAAATAAACCCCACTTCCTAGAAACGTAGGAACTTTTCCCCACATAAGTTCTCATACAAGGCCAGTAGTATAAAGACACCAGCGTAAAAACAGTCTCCAAGCTATTCGACAGTGTACGAGAAAAACAATAAAACATAAACCAATTCGTTAGCTGGGAAAATATCTAAGAAACATAGTTAAGGTATCTGTAAAAAATGTTTCTTTCTATATTCAATAATGCAACAAGAACTTCAAACATGAAACACTGTATCCAATGAAATAAAACAGTAGGATACTGCCCATTTTGCAACCGAGTGACCAAAGAGAACCACAGAGAGTTTATACAAGTACAAATCCCCAACTGCAGAGAGCACAGACTGCAGTAACCTTGGAGCCCTCATCTAAGAAAAACAATACACATAGAATTAGTACATGTTCGGATTTATTTGAGTTTATCAACTAACATAAGCACTCGTAAGATTCTTTCGATGAACGAGCTTATAGAAACAAACAACTTATGATATGTTCACAAGATGTTTATAGCTTATTTCTTATTTTTCTATAAGTTCCGGGTTTATGAAAAATAGTTTATGTAAAGAAAAAAAAATCCTATCTAAACATATATTATACTATAAGCATTTTGTTCTAAGAACTTAATAAAGCTAAACAAAGATTAATTATGAAGATATATAGCTAATTACCATAAACCAAGGGGTATCAAGATGGATTAATGCGAGAAAGTTGTAAAGAGGAACAAAGAGAAATGGATGAAGATAACTTCGAATACCCTGTTTCCATTCCCATGTTAAGTGACCGTATCTGAATGCTATTCGATGTGCAACTTCAGGACCTTGCCAGTGTTCATCTGGATTGAAGTAACTCTGAACTAGCATTGAATTCAGCATTCGAAATGCTAAGCAGAAAAGGAAGATTCGTTTATCTGAATCTGATTTCGGGAAATTTGGAGTTTGGAGTTTATTTGTTTGTGGTGCATCTTTGTAATTGTCGCGTCTTCGTCTCATTGTTACAATTTAGATGTTCAAATCATATCAGATTGAGAAGGATGGATGTGAATCGCCGGCGGCCTGTGACAGATTGATGTGAGGCGGAGGGCGGCGGTTGAAGGTTATGGCGGCGTACGGCGTCGGAAACTGGTGGTGGTAGGCTTTCGGTCGAAGAGGCAACGGAGAAAGGAGGGGGAAGGTTGTGTTTGCAGTTCGCGTTTTGTTTTCTGAGTTAAACTAGCTTTTTTTGGCCCACCTTATTGAGTTTGAAGAAGCTAAATTAACCCATCCAACATCGACATCACGATAATCGAACCAGAGATAAAAGTTGTTAAGAAGGAGGACACTCTCGAATCCCAAGTTAATATCACCAAGCCAACCCAAATGGGTTCATTGCCTCACCAAGTATTTTCCATTTTCTTTACCTATCTTTTTGAGGAAGAGTTATATTACCAATTCTCCAAACACAACATCTAGACTACTATTGAAATCGAATTATCAATGAATAATTTAACGCAAGATAAGTGCTATAAACACTCTCTTAATGAAATTGTGCTTCCTCTTTTTGTTACAGACGCTCTCTTTTTAACATTCACTATAACACATACTTTTTTATTGAGTGAAGCTCACGTGAGTCTCACACTTTAGAAATGAATTCGACATAAAGTCGTGATATCCACATTGACTTATTTAACACAAGAGAAGTGTTACAAACACTCTCATTTTAACATTCACTCTAACACATGCTCTTTTATTGGGTGAAGTTAATGTGAGTCTCACACTTTAGAAATGAATTCGACATAAAGTCGTGATATCCACATTGACTTATTTAACACAAGAGAAGCGCTACATACACTCTCTTTTTAACATTCACTCTAACACATACTCTTTTATTAGGTGAAACTCATGTGAGTCTCACACTTTAGAAATGAATTTAACACAGATTACTGCTCTCCACCCAGCACAAATCACTCGCACCCTGCAGCCTTACCCAAAATACCCATGCGTTAGTTAACTAACGCAAGTGTAAAACTATGCGTTAGTTAACTAACATTGCGGGACTTAAGTCACGCAAGTGTAAATCATTGCGTGAGTTAACCCACGCACACTGTTAACACATGCGCGAGTTAACTCACGCCCAGTCTTTGCAGAAAATCAGAAGAGGCAGAAACCTCTATTTTCCCTAATTTTTTCAACCCTTTTTTCATACATTCATTCAAGCATACATTTTTCATCATTTATTCAAACATTCATTCAATCAAGCATGAATTCATAAGTATATTACGTAAAAAAACAGAATAAAACAACGAATAATGTCATAAAAACGCTAAAAAGCGCAAGTGTAATAGGTTTACAACCAAATCCAACAAAATGTCATAAAAAAAACTACACAAGTCATACTGGTCCATCCCGTGGACTCCTACTCCTCCTCCGCGGAGCCGGCATCTGCTCCAGCATGCTCCACTCAGACTGTATGCCCTGCATCAAGGGCATAACTTCCTCTGGATTACGAAACACATCAGGATGCCCCATTGCACAGTCCACTCTGGCCCTGATTTTGCTGATGATCTGGTATGGTCGGGAGGATGTCTGACCCACTGCTACTCAACAATAACCTCCTCGTAAGGAGGGACAGGACAAGGAGGGGCATCAGCTGCGTAGTCAGGAATGGCTGCAGGGGGGTTCACAATAGGATGTGATACTCTAACGAACCATCTCATTAACCCCCTAATATGAGCCCACAACTGGTTATCGGAAACCGGGTGACCCCTCTGCTGATGGCTGAGGACATGTAAAGCAAACTCCGTGAAGGCCATGGCCATGTCATATGCCTCAAGAGCCTCAATGTCTGTAGGAGGCCTGGGTCGTGTCTGGACATATCCGTACTGCCTAAGAACCCGCTCTGGAAAGTGACAGACCATATTGTCGCTGCCGGCCATGATCCATCCGGAGTACCAGCATATGTCCTGAAAGGGCGTGATGTGTCGTCGTCTCTCGTACGACCTCCAAGTGACATGAGAATGGTCCAACAAATCAATGGCAGCTCGGTAGTGTCCATGATTAGAAAAGCCTCTGGGAGGTTTCCATTGACTCACAAGCGGGGCAACAGTAGGGTCGTAGGCATCATCTTCAATCCTCAGAATGATGTTCGTGAAGTGTGTCAAAGTTCATCCCTGCAAACATAAAGAAATAAATTTATATCAACACAAGTATTATACAAACAACTATACATTTACGATCCAATAAGTAAAAAAGAAGAAAAACAAATATTACCATAACTAAGGTCATGTAACCACCACAAGAGGCCACAGATGAGTCGGAGGTAAGAGATAGCTGCTCATATAGGAAAGCAAGTCCCATCCCACCCCATGACTAGCTATCCAACTCGTCCATATCTTGTAGCGCAAACAGCCACAACAAATTAATGTTTTTGCTGTTCTTGTCGGAAAAAATGGTCTAGCAAAGCAAGAGCAACAAAAACGCCTTAATGCAGGCCATCCTAACTTGAGCTCGCTCGTCTTGTTCCTCCTGTGTGTCAGGCTCAAGCAGCCAATTACGCCTATTCAAGAGCTCCTCGTAGCGCCTCTTCAGTACACCAAAACTAACGTGAGCAACACCCTGTTTTGTCATCTCTTTAGCGGCAGCCTCCGCTGTAAAAAGTAGGTCCACTTGCATCATCTCTAGCCCCTCCTCACGGGTTAACTCTCTATCAGGAAGGAGCCTCCCAGTGATGGAAATGCCTAGGAGACACGCCACATCATCTAGTGTGATGGTCATCTCCCCAACAGATAGATGGAAGCTGCTGGTCTCCTCATGCCATCTCTCTGACATCTCACAAACGAACCCGTGAGAGATGTTCTCGTACCCACTAGTCAGGAGGGGAGTAAGACCGGACATATTCACTTCATCCCAAAACCATTGATTTTGTGCACAAGGCTGAGGGATTGTCAGGTTTTTAAGGCTCAACTTCTTCCCGTGCGAGATACCTTTCACCTTATGTTTTTTTCAAAACTGAAATAAAAAACAAAAAACAACACTGTTAAATAAATAATAAGTAAAATAAAAATTAAATATATTCTAACATAAATTTTAATTCCAACATTAAATAAGTACAATAATAATTAGAATAAGTTGTATAAATAGTAAAAGAAGTAAAATAAACATTAAAATATACTTACATCGGCATCGACCCATATCCTGCATGCCACATGTCCACCAAAGCGAGGTAAAAGCATGAGGTCAGAAGGCCCCCCTGCATAGCCGTCTTGTCCGGCCTCGTACACTACCCTCGGCACCCCCTGAAAATGATCCCACCATCATGCTGCTGAGGCTGCTCAATATCATCCTGCTGCTGAGGCTCCTCAATATGAGGCTGCTACTGCTCAATATGAGGCTGCTCCTGCTCAATATGAGGCTGCTCATGATGATCCTCATAATGATGCTGCTGATACGCATCAAACTGATATTGGTGAGGCTGAGGCTCCTCAAAATGATACGCCTGATCCTGCGCCTGCTCATACACCTCATAATCCTGCTGATACTGTGTCGGGTCCACCATCTCGGATGGACTCGTCTGTGACGTTTATCCCCCAGCAGCATCAACTCTACCAAGTCTCGTCCCCCCACCTCTCCCTCGACCAGCCATAGGAGGGCGTAATACTTGTTTCTCCCTCCGTAAACTACCAGTAGGGGCAGGCCTCCATGCCCTAAATCCGTCACTCCTATCCTGAGGCGGCTCAGGCGGTCTCTGAGACGTATTCCTCCGAGACATATCTGCACAACATTTCCAACAATTGAACAACAACAACAATTCAATCTGTAAACTACCACATTGTCCTGAAACTAACTATAATCAACATTAACAAACATATTTCTAACTAATTTCATCATTAACAATCCAAAAAACAAAAAAGAATATCATTGAGACATTTTATCAAACACATAGAGTGCAATTTTCAAACAAGTAAGAAATCTAACAATTTCTAAACCAAAAACTATCACACTGTACCCTAAACAACATATAAAATACAATTCCTAACTTAATTCATCTTTAACAATCATCAAAACTAACATGCAAGCCAAATTTCTAAAAACCTAAAAATATCTAATTTCTTCAAAAAATCACAAAATTTGAACAAAAATTAAGCAATAATGTAGAATAAGCAACACTTACTTGTTCAATTGCGTGATTTGATGATGATTTGCTTGAGTTTGGTGAAATTCGCACTTGGAGGGAAAAATCGTATTTGAGAAGTTTGAAAATATGAGAGTTTTGGTTCTGTTTTGCTGTATAAACACTTAAGTCACGCTGCGTGACTTAACTATCGTGGCGTGACTTAAGTGGCACAACATCATAATGTGCGTTAGTTAAGTCACGCAACGTGACTTAACTAACGCTGGGGCATTATTGTCCAATCAGCTGGGTGGGAGCGAAACGTGCAGGGCGAAGAGCAGTAATCTTCAACATAAAGTCGTGAGATCCACGTTGACTCCACCCAATAATAGAGTAAGTGTTAGAAAACAAATGTTCATAACATTTCTCTTTATCACAATTAGTACATTTGTAGTTATTAGATATTATGATCAAATGATTCAAATTATTTTAATTCATATTTTAGTTTCTTTTTAAGCGAAAATAGCGAGTTTAAAATATGGATGGTTCAATATTAGTCTAATGATAATAAATATGTTAATCGTATGAATGCGTCAAATTATTGACCGGAGGCAATTTAGGTTCATTGGCATGTGTATTTATTTAGTTAATAGATCTATCAAGTATTTTAGGGTTAATACAATCTTAGTACTATATTAAAGGCTATCATTTGTATATTTATAAATGCTCTTATATAAGCACTTTATTTCCGTTGGATGGTGGACAATGATGAAGATGGTGAGGTTTACCTTTTTGTCTACGAAGATAACGAAAAGAAAGCTTATCTTATTTGTTACTTGTCTCAAATTATAGAGCTTGAGCTAACTAAACGTGCATTTTGAAGTAAAAGAGAAGAGTCCACATAGAAAACACCAGTTGGTCGGTAGGTACATTCCCCGGGGGAAAGGTACCACAAGGACATGATTGTTTCACACAAAGTTAAGCATTTCATAATGTTAAAGTAATCAAAACCACTAAACTTACTATTTGAAGATTAACAGCTTGATCTCTTGGACATTCTCTTCGTGCTCATTATATACTTTTAACTAAACTTACTATTTGGAGATTAACAACTTGATATCTTGGACAATGGACATTCTCTTCGTGCTCATTATGAATTGTCCCTTATAAATTATAATATAACCACTACTTTGTCTATATCAATAGTCATTGTGATCTCCAACGTGAACAAATTATTTTTTTTACTTGGAAGGAAGATCACTGATTGTTCAAAACTAACAGTAGGAATATATAATACATCATTTAATAGTTGTTTTTGCAAATATATAAGATTTAAAGATGCAAATGAATACATAAGGTAATTAAGTACTAGTGATCATAATAAACATGGTTATTTCAGTAAAATTGGAGCTCATATTTTGCAAAAGAAGTAGAAATCTTGAGCATATGATTGATGGTAGTGGCCCATGTCTTGTAACGACGAAGATCATCCACCATGTCTAGCTTGAAAGTGCCTTTTCTTGTTGCCAAAACAATCAGATAGCATGTATCATCCTCGGTTTCTGAACCTTTATACAGCTCCGCATGCATATTCATTACAATACCTATGATAATAATAACCACTACCATAAGTTATTCGTGCATTCTAAGCTTTCATAAATAATTAAAAGAATAGGGAATTAAAAAAAAATCACATACACTCCTTCTTGCTTTTTAGTAGATTATGCTTCCTCATCATGAGTACAACCTGTAGTTTGAGTAAGGATCATTGCTCCAAAGGTCAGAAAAATTAAAATTTAATTACACCAGTAAAGCAAGATTTAATCACAATATTAAGTTAAGCTTAATTTAACGGTGTCTTCAATTCTTTTTTGTATTTTTGGATGTTTTTAGTTCATAATCCAATTCACCTAAATCAAAGTAAACAGACACATAAACTTTCCATAATCCTAACCTTGGCTTCACTGTTGAGGATTATAGACACTGTTCTTGGCATGTACTTCCCTGTTAAGACATAATTGAAGTAAACATAGATTAGAAAAACATATAATACTTAGGATTTAATTCATATGCATGAACATTGTAAAAATGTTTTACATTGTCATTCAATCGTTCTAACTGTTCGATCATTACAAAAGTTTGACTTCCATCATATCTGACTTAAAAGTCATACAAATGGTCGTTTGTGATTGATTTCTACTTTCTAATGTAAAAAGTTTTACTGCATAAATATTTCTCTAATACTTATTGAATAATACTACTTAATAGTTCTCCTTCTTTAGGCTATACATGGTTATACTAATTGGATGGTAGTGTGGTATTCAAATTTTATTTTATTTTTAATTATGGCATTTGGAGCAGGGCTTGTTATAATTGCATTGAAAGTACCTTCTGGTGATTCCACATATAACTCAGCACCCTGTGCAAGAACCAATCTTACTTTCTCAAAGTCAAAGTCCAAATCATAGTTGTCTTCAATAGGCAAGATGGGGGCTCCCCTATTCAATCTGTTCCTTGATCCTGATCTTACTTTAAGTGTGGCTGCTCCTTTTAATGCTACAGTTAGCCAACCATATTTGTTTAGTAACAGATTGTACATAAAGTATAGTGCATGTGTACTTCCATTCATTTCATCTATTATGGATCACCAATATTGAATTTAAAAAAAATAATTGGCATAAAAAGTTTATTTTCTATTGGTGGAGGGACATGTCATGGCTGAAAATCTCTTGCTAATTCTAGCATATATACACCCTATTATTTACCCCAAAATAATTGTATTTAAATAAAAGTATGAGTTGAAATAATAAAAATTACTACATGTTGCAGCTGCAGCAGTGAGAGTTAGGATATCACTAGCACTTGTGCCATTCATGGCCGAGCCAATAACACTTCTAAGATCCTCTTTCTTAGCTCCCATTGATTCAGCTACTTTTGCACACTGAGCAGCTACCAAAGCAGCAGCAGAGGCTATTGCTTTCTCTCTATCTTCATTTGACTCTTTTTTTGAATTTTCAGAAGCAATTGCAGCAAGTGCTGCTGCAACCCCTGCAATGGACATTGCTGCATGCACCTCTGCTCTTTGCAATCTATGTTCTTCTTTCTTCTTCAGCTTTATTTCCTTAAACCATTTCTTTATTGACATACTTTTCAGTGGTACTATCTGCTTCCATGGCATCTACATGATATGATATGATGGTAAATAATTTATACTAATTTCAAGTGAAATAACTTGCATGTAACTCACCATGAAACTGAGTGAAAAATATTACGTACCCATTTTTTTCGTAAACTGCTATTGTAATTTAATTCAGGGTGCATTGCTTGCTGCATCCATATCCATGACTGAAAAAATAGAACATAAAAATAAATTGTTATTCTTGAAATGTCTTTGAACGTCTAAGAAGTGTGGGTGTGTGTGTGTCTGATACTTGCGGTTGAAGATATGTTTGTGTATCTGATAGGTGACGGTGTCAAATATAATTGTGCGACACTAACATATGTGATTACATTCAATTCAATCACTTTTGTTTTCTCAAATTATTTTCATGTGTCCGTGTTGTGTTTAATATGTTATAGAACTGAATTAGATGGTTCTATTGTGTAGTTTTTTACCTTAAGATCATTAGACTTCAATGGAGGTATAGACCTGAAATCTGCATCATCCATTCTAGCACTCTTTTTCATATGATACAAGTTTCACAGATATTGATCAAAAGTGAGTAGGTTGGTAAAATAATAATAATTGAACGTAACATGACATGAAATTAGAAATTTAGAGTATAGTTTAAACTTGGACTCACAGTAGGATGAGCAATGGGGCTACTAGGCTCGAATTGTTTCATAGGATTATCAAGTAGAACAAGTGATCCATGTTGTGGCTCAGGCTTCAGAGCCTGTACAGCAAAGTTACACCAAGCAAGTGAAAGGAAATCCATGGACTCGGGGTGTGCATCTGAAGGAGATAGATTAAACTCTGAAGCCATGTTAATGTGATGATATCCCAAAAATACAAGACTATTTTGGAAACAAATGTGTTGAACAGGATGAAAATTCAACAAAGCATGCATGCATATTTATAGTTGCTAAATCATGAACCCATGTTAGCTCCTCTGTATGTGGTCATACAATTATTGAATCTCTACCATTGAATGGATTTTAAGATATACTCCTTCCGGAATTAATTATAAACAAATTTTATTTTATGCTTTTTGAATGAAATATAAGTAAATTTACTTATTTATCCAATATTTAATGATAATACTACTAAACTACCTCTCATTTAATTTAACTTCTTAAATTTTCGATGAATCGTTTTTTTCCTTGGTCCCCTCTACTTGAGGTAATTTGAGGCAAACACTTATAGTCCGTTTGAGAGGTTTTTTTTCTCTTCGGGGTTTTGAAAGATGATGTCTATATTATAGTCCATTTGAGAGGCTTTTTTCTCTTCAGGGTTTTGGAAGACGAAGTCTATATTTTATTATATATATTTGATAGTTTAAAAAAATTAAAAGAATATCATGATTAATGATCATATAATGGTTCTACCGCACTTAATTAATTTAATAAATATTTTATAATTCAAACGTATTCATCCAAACATATCCTTAATGTTGACATCTCTTTCAACCCTGATTTAAACAATAGTTCGTTTCGTTGTGGAAGACTAGCTACTTCAACTAGACTCAACATGTTAATTTTTCAATGAACTACTTTTTTTTCTTTCAATTAACTACTTTATTAGTCATGGAAGATAATTTCAACAATTAAATTAATTTTTTATTAAAAATTGTATAATCAAATATCTTTCTTAGTACACATATACATAATATACATTTGGTCAAATTTTCCATATATTATAAATCCAAATCCCTAATCAGCTACTATATATATACCAATAAAGTGAGTTGCAAACCCCACAACTCTTGTCTACCTTAACCCAAAGCACAACAAGTAAAAGATTGTTTTTACTGTCCTCTGTTTGTCTGCGACACTTGTCCCACTGAGACATTTTATAGTTGACATGTATTACGGTAATGTATAAAATTAAGTTAGCTAAGAAGACAAATCACAAGTGGACGAAACAAAAGTACCATCATAGTTGTTAATTGATATTGATCCATTGTATATATGAATTTTGAACCAGGCAAGTGACTACATACTGATATTATTAAAGTTCAACAAATTGCTACAGTCCAATGACAAATATCTCAATACCAAAACTTTTTTCTGGTGAAAAGGAATATTGAGCGTGTATGAGATATTAATTAGTACGTTACAGATAGAAAATGGTATTACACTTTTTTCTTTTGACAGAATGGTATTACACTTATTGTAAATATCTATTTGGTTTAGTTGCTGACATGATATTGGAAACTAGGGGACCTACTTGATATTGAAAGAGTTCATTAACAAATAGATTTTGATTTTAGAAAAATAACCTTCGAGATTTGAATAAGAGATAACACATGGGTAGCCATAATAGAACACTTTAGGTAGGATTAGTATAAACTTATTATAAAGCTAATGAGGTCCCTTTCTTTCTTTTGGGCATCTTTAAATGAAAGCCATACACTTCAAACTCAATGAGTTTTTTTTTTCTTCATATAAGCAATCAAGTGGGTTGGAGTAATAAAAAAAAATGCACATGTATCAATTTATCATTTTGTCAAAAAAGAAAAGTATCAATTTATCATATCATCAATATTTTTATATCCAAATATTACTTATTTAAAGTATATTTTCACTTAATATATCTTATGGGTAATTTTTAAAAAAAGAGTTAAATGAAATTTTGATTCCCTATTTTATAAAGTTTTAACTTTTGATCCTTCTATTTCTAAAACTGGATTTGTGATCCTCCTACTTTACGATCCTTGAGAATTTTTTGATCTCCCACTATTTTTTTATGATATGGCAGTGACGTGGCATATTTGACTATAATAAAATTGACTCCAAGTAATTAATGGGTGAAAAATCGTTGATTTCCCCTTTTCCATTCAGAAAAATATGATCAAATTTGTGGCTATTGAGAGGTGTTTTAATGTAAGCGTGATATTGATGTGTACTCAAAGTAAATCTTGAACCAAGGAAGGATTTTGGATATTTCAATTTTTCTTGTTTTATTTTACTTATAAATTTTTATTTGAAAGCATTGTGTCCTCATTTTATGATTCGTGTATGTTCTTTTGAACGAGGAACAACCCTAAACAATTGTATATTCAATGCTTCTGTTTATGTCTATCTTTTTTTTATTCTTTGAAAAATATTTATGTTGGTTGTAGATAAAAATTGATTCATACTGAAATTGTTTTGATTGTAAAGATGCAACCATTGCTCAAGAAGATTTAGAAAGATACAGACGAAACAATTGTTGATATGAAATGTCTACAATTTCAACGATTAAGTTAATTTATGGGTTTGAATGGAAATGGTGAACTTACGAAACCTAATTTGAATTCATATTTTTTGCTTTTTTGTTTTAGATTCTATATTTAATTTTAATAATATTTAACCCTATTTTTAAATAAAAAAATAATGATATGGATATTGGTTAATTACTTGGAGTCAATTTTATTATAGTCAATTATACCACATCACTGCCACATCATACAAAATGGTGGAGACCAAAAAAAATCCCAAGAATTGTAAAATACAAGGATCACAAATCCGATTTTAGAAATAGATGATCAAAAGTTAAAGTTTTATAAAATAGAAGAATCAAAGTTACATTTAAGCCTTTTTATTTTAATTTTTTCTCTTCATGAAGATTTAAAATTAAACCTCCAACTCCTTTACCTTATCTCAAACTAGTGCTACCCAACCTCCAAAACTCAAAATTAATTGAACTATTGAAAGCCAGTTGCAAGAGGACCAGAGCTAGCTTTCATCAGGGCCACCGCATAAGAAACGATAACAAAAACAACTTAGAAAAAGTGGCTGGGAAGGAATTATAGCCCAACATGCTAGCGGGGCCAATGTTGATGAAAAGTAACTAGACATGTATGATTGACATGAATGAAAGGCAGCTAAGTATCATTATGATTAAGCATTTTTCATCAGAATAACAAATGCTTGATTAGCATACTTGTTAAATAATGATGATAAATACTAGCTTTTCATCATCTAGAAAAGAGCGTGTAAAGATAATTGAGTATTTCTATGCCATAGTACATAACTACATATTCTAAAATATAGATATTGGATACAAGACTGGTGGGGATTTTGCTTGAAGGCGTGCGTGCTCATTACGTTCATGTACAAGCCAGCAACTGTTCATAGTTTACAACTTAATTAGATGCTTATGGGCTGCTTTGGTAATTATGATAGATATCATAAAGCAATTAGTTTTACCCAAACAAACATCGAATGGAATTATAATTTGTGTTTCTTTTTTATTGTGAATTACTCACTCCATTCCAAATCGTATGACGTTTCGGGCATTTCACACATATTAAGAAATGTAATTAATATTGTGTGAGAAATAGATATTACGAATTGTTTTACAAAATTGTCCTTAATAAATTATATGAGAAAGATAAATGAAAGAATCGGAAAAAAAAAAGAGTAATAAATAGTTAAGGATATAAGAGGAAAAGTAACATTAATATTTTATTGGTATTGTAAAGCGACATATAATTTGGGACAAATATTTTTTCTAAAGTGACATACAATTTGGGACGGAGGAAGTACATATTATAAAAAAGTGTCCCAAAATAACTAAGTCATTTCACTTTTCAATACAATAGTAATTACTTTTTTCCTTTATAACTCTAATTAATACTACTTTCATCATTCTCAATTCAATATATTCCACTTTACATTTATGATAGTGAAGAATGCACCAATACTTAACAAGTGCGCTTAAAACTATTTTTCTCTCTCCTTCATTTATACTTTTTTCTTAATACGTGTGAAATGAGTTTTTGACTCAGTTAATCCGAGACGGATGGAGTAGTTTAGAATTAAAAGATATAATTAAGAATTAAATTTGGCTTTTGTCAAACCTAATTTTATGAAACAATTGATCTGTGTATACTCTTTGACCAAATTGATTTTCACTATAAATCTTGATTTAATTGGAATTGGAAGCGATGAAAAGTATTTTGATGAATTGAAAAGAAACTTCCATAAATAAAAAATGAATTGAAAAGAAGCTAATTGCGTTATGTTCAAAAATAAATAATTTTTACATCAAATTTTATTTAGAGTGAAAACTCAAAACATAAATCACTTCAAAATCAATTAATCAAATTTATTTGAAAGCATTTAAAATTATATTATGTTCATCTAAACTAGGGATGATAATGGATGGGATTGAGAAAGAGGGCATTCCTTTACTCTTCATAAGAATGTAGTATTTGTGTTTTTTTAGGGGAAATAATGTAGTATTTGTGTTGCTAACTATGACTTTGATAACTATCCTTAAAAAAAAATGACTTTGATAACTAAATAATTTAACTAGCTTAATATATTAGTTTTTCACAAGTTTAGGATAATACATTTGCAAGTTTAAAGAAAGTTAATGAATTCATTCCTTTGGTATGTTTTGAATTTTGGATTAGTTAAATAATTTAATTTGAATATTGTATTATATATGGTTCAATTTTAAATACAGTTGAACTTTTTCCTTAAAAACAAAACTTTGAATTTTCAAATTTCGTTACAATGATATTTTGTTATTTAGTTGTTTATCATAGTAAAAAATTTCATAGCTCGAGAGTGTTTCAGATTATATAATTCAAAACAATCCAGAATGTGGATAATGGCTTGGGCAGCAAGATTGATCGGTTCCATGCATATGTTCATGTGTCTTTTTTACGATATTTGACTCGTTGACCACATGTTTCAACCTTCTATTGAGTGTCGTTACAGTCTATGTTTGCATTTTTCTTATAAATACCTAATCATTCGTCATAATTTCTCATCCCAACTAACATTCTCTCCTTTTCTTTCTAACTTTTGTTTTAGAAGGTGGAGGTTAGGATGTCATAATTTCAATGTTGTCCTTTTATACATAGGGTCAACAGAGACCTTCGTAGAAGTAGTTATGAGTTAGTATTAACGGTCAAATGAGATTCTCCTAAATCACCTTGTACATACCGATTTGGATATGAGATTGTTCAAAATGGTTCCCATATTCTTTTGCCCTATCATATTGTGCTCCCAATTTTGTTGAGAGCGCACGAGACGGATGACAAACCTTCTCCCTCATTCCACCTTCATATTGTGCTTCATATTAAGCTTTAGGTGTCAAACATTTTGTATTAATTAGCATTAAATTAATGTAAATATATTATGAAATCATGTTTAATTAGTAAAATGTGATGGATTAATAAATTTTGTTGACAATTTTAAATTATATTATTACAATTATGTCATTTTAATAAATTTGGTTGAATTTGAACAAAATTGGGTAGTAACTGTTCTGATTTTATAATCCGAATGCGCTTCAAATTATAAAATTTAAACAGAGATAAAATGGTCAATTCGGAGGACACATGACAAATTAGTTAGGTTGGAAAAGAAAATCTCAAAAAGTAAATACATCTTTTGGCTATATAATATGGGCAATTTAATTACGAGTGTCACACTTTTAAATTTATCAGAACAAAATAGAGAATTTCTTTGTAGCCCCCCTCAATAGCTCCTAGGCCCCCTCCCTTTTTACCCGTGTCCTACACATCTGGTAGTTATCTCCTTAACCATCTGGTAAATATCTTCCTCCCTAATCATCCTTATATATATCTCGCAAATGTATGTTTTATATGCCGGAAAGTGTTGGTTGTACTTTTTTTTCCTTCTTTGTACTCAGCTTCAATCTTCTCTAAAATCTTACGTTTTTTGGGCAATTTTTTAGTTTTTCATCACAATCATTACAATAAATATAGTTAATATTCACTCTATTGCAATCAATTAGGAGGTAAAGCTTACTACCGTATTTTACATTTTGTTTCTGCTAAAAAAAAAATCCTCTATCATTGTAACATTTGGGAGTTAATTTTTGGAGACATAAAAAAAAGTTTGTAATTTTATTTTTGGAGACATAAAAGCTCGTGCTCATCAACTATCTTCTTAATATTTGAATTTAGTTGTGTCAGTTTTTTTTTTTTGAGAGGAGTTGTATCAGGTTGTAACGTTAAACTTTTGCCGCATCAACTAACATCACATAGAGAAAATAAAAAATACGGTATAAACTAAATGTAGTTATTAAAATAAATTTTAAATAGTTTTTTAGTTTTTTTTTGAAGAAAGATAGTTTTCAGTTTATATCTACAATATTATTACTTTTAATTTTAGCGGTGAATGCTCAATTTTATTTTGTTGTTATACACCTTTTTATGTCTCCAAAAATTAACTCTTGGATTTTACAATGAGAAAAAAATTAGCACTAACAAACCCAAACGAAGGTATTAAGCTTTTACCTTCTAATTGATCACAATAGAGTGAACATATATAGACCCTATATCTTGAAATGATTATGATGAAAAACTAAAAAAATCATCATAAATCGTAAGGTTTTAGAGAAGATTAAAGTCAAGTACAAATTATGAAAGTACAACCAACTGTTTCTTGCATATAAAACATACCTCCAGGAGATATCTACCGGATGGTTAAGGAGATATGTGCCAGATGGTTTGCAAAATAACTACCGGATGGTTAGGTTGATATATCTACGAGATGGTTTGGGAGATAACTATCAGATTTATAGAATAAGGGTAAAAAAAAAAAAATGTTGGGACCTAATAAAAGATAGGCTTAAACACACTATTTACCCCCTAAGTTTATAAAAGTAGCGATTTTTGTCCCCTTTTAAAAAAAATGGCAAAAGTGACTCCCCATGTTTACCCCCTTTTGCAAAACCTCTATTTTGACCCGGTCAACCATATGTGGCATGCCACCTATGTATTTATTTTATTTTTTATTTTTCTTTTAATCCGTAAAAAAATAAAAAAAATCAAAAATAAAATTAAAAAGGGAGGGCACATGAGTGAAGAGACAACAACATGAACAGATGAACATAACACCATATCCCAATCATTAACAAAACAATAACAACCAATAAATCATTAACAACCCATAAATCATTAACAAAATAGCTTCCCCAATCTTCTTGAATTAGGGTCGTGTTTCCAATTCATCATCCACTAAATTGTTTTGGTACCAGAACCTGCGTTAAAACCTTCTTAGACACAAGCTTCTTACACCCATCTTCCATGACACCCCACTTAACAAAATTACAATGTTCATATATATTTTGTTCTTTCCCTCCAGTAAACATAAGAGAATCAAAATCAGTTTCAAATAAAAGTGTGAACACATTGAAACCCCATGTTAACTAAAATGTAATTTCAACAAATCAAGATCTACAATTGAAAGAGTGAAATACATCTCTACCAAACCCCTTTCATTTGAAATCCATGTGTGGCGAGAACAGTTAAAGACAGAAATCCGTGTATGGCAAAACCCAATTACTTGTTTTTCGATAGAAAGTACCAATAAGTACTGGTTTGAGTTCACCTATGTTCTTGACTCTTGTTTTTTTTTTCTTTCACTTTTACGGTGTGTTTAGCGGATGTTCCTTTGAATCCTGGGATCTTGTTCTTTTTTGAGAAAAAAAAAATGGAAGGTCCGAAAATAGAAGCAATGAAGGAGAAGATGAAGATGAAAAAGGAGAAGACGAAGGTTTGGGTCGGAAATTAAATTTTCAATTTTTGGAAAATAAAAGGAGAAGATGAAGATTTGGTTTGGAAGGAGAAGAGGATGGTGAAGCTCTCACGTGCCAGGCTATTTTATTGGTGATTTCCTTTCTTTTTTTAATTAGCTAATTATAGGCATGGAATAAAAAATAAAAAATAAAATAAATACACAGGTGGCATGCCACATATGGTTGATCGGGTCAAAATAGAGGTTTTGCAAAAGGGAGTAAATATGGAGGGTCACTTTTGCCATTTTTTTAAAAGGGGGCCAAAATTATTACATTTGCAAATTTAAGGGGTAAACAGTGTGTTTAAGCCTAAAAGATATTGTAAGAGTCTAAAAAAAAATTCTCAAAAAATTAATTCAATTTAACAAAAAAAATTGAAATGGCTACCTCACAACACAACACCAAGTTGCGAATCCCCACCAAGTCCTGTGTTTTTTTTATTTTCTATTTTTAAAGTATATCCATACCATGCAATATTAAGTTGCTTTGTATGAGTAGCTCGCAACTTGGTGTTAACGTTAAACGTTGTGAGCTAAGCAAATAAAAGAGCTTTTATAGTACACTAGTAAATTAAAGGAGTAATATACCAGTGCATTTGTTTTTTAAATTGATAAATTAACAATATTTTTGATTAAATAAAGAGCTATATGTCGACTTTTATATTCAAGAAAATATTAGTTTATAAGAAGAAAAAAAACATCATTTCGTTGTTTATAAGAATTATAACAAATATTTACACTTTTTTTGACCGAATTTATTACCTCACCTTATTTGTTCGTTTTTTGTTTATATTTAAAATATATCGTACTTGCTTTATTACAGTTTTTTTTTTTTGGGTAAAATAATAATATAGTTCTTTTTTCTTATATCATGTTTCAACGATGAGATGGTTTTGACAAAGCATTACTGAGGGATTATTCCCTCAGTAATTATTGGCCGAACAATCCGTCAGTAATTACTGGCGGAATAATCCCTCAGCAGTTCTTTGCCAAAACCACCTCAAACATTACCGAGGGAAAATTCCGCCGGTAATGATAAAACAGATTTACATTAATGAGGGAAATTACAGATTGTTTTGGCATTCCAAATTCCAAGATACTTTTTTTATAAATCAATCCCACTTTTTATTTTAATTAAAGAAATAAATTAAATAAACACAAATAAATTAAGGAAATAAAATTTAAAAAGACACAAATTAATTAAACGACATATCATCATAATTTCATATAATTTATAGAGTTTTCGTACAAAATCATAAATATTTCAATAATATTCATACAATCTAGAAAACTAAAAATAAACTACTTTTGTGTAAATCAACAAATTTATCAACTTTTCTCTTCTTGCAATTCATAGGAGCACCCCATTGTTAGAAAGTGGGTCAAAATTACTTGCAGAATATTTGGTCATCTTTACCATAATTTTGCCTGCATCAGTGAACCTCACTCCAACTTTACTCGCTTGGAATTGGCTTCTTCCAACCATGCAATGCAATCCTCTGCAGTTCTGGATGGATCGCCAAGTTGCCATGCCATTATTTTATCCATTTGCAAGTGAAAATGAAATAGAATATGATCACGTTAAATTTGAAGGCTGATTATATGCCATTTTGAGAGACGATGCAGTTAGCAGAATGACTTACCCACTCCTTAACAAGCAGCGCTCCTTTAAGCTGTAGAATATTCATAACTCTTTTGGCATCGACCAATGGTTTTACCTCCCATACTTTCTCAAGGCCTGTTATCCATTCAAAAAATAACGAGGCGAAATAACGACTCTGAAATCACCAGCACAATAAAACACATCTCTCGTCAAAGACACTAACTGCTGGTTGTTGCCTAATAACATAATAAATGCAACCTAATAATATAATAACAAGACTAATAAGAGGGCTAACTAATGAGAAAAGGCTGGTTGTTATTGATTTATGTTTGATTTGGTTTTTCTTATTTGTAATTCATTTAGTCCAAAACTACACTTATTACCAAAAGAACGTAGTTGATTAACATTCAACTAGAAATGAACTACCCCTAATTAAGAAATTGAATGCTTGTAGCACTTGACA
>Ga0228711_1001886_pt1 | contig 31577 bp, 14 predicted proteins | sample MedpolnodulmetaG_2_FD_177996 | JGI IMG/M metagenome (GOLD analysis project Ga0228711, IMG submission 177996) | Root nodule microbial communities from Medicago polymorpha collected in Santa Monica, California, United States - brown nodules | ecosystem: Host-associated > Plants > Roots > Nodule... | reverse complement strand
CCCCCAACTGTAGAAGTGTATTTGGGGAAGTCTTATTTATATGAGAAAGGATCCTCTAGAGCAGAAAAAGATGAGAGCAAGAGGAAGAGAGGTAACGTGAGAGTGGGATGAGGAGCTGCAGAGGATCCAGGTCCGTGTATAGACATGGTGCAAGACTAGAAACACCCTCATTTTAATCATACATTATCATGCAGTATCAAGTTCTGTGAAGAATGTATTGAAATATGGTGAAAAGGAGACTTACAGAATTTTCAAGTTTTGAGGCCATAGCTTGACAAGATTTTAAGGAAACAAGAGAATCTTCAGCACCTGCAATAACCAACACTGGAATGTCTTCTACAGCTTGCAGCAATGATTCTGCATTTTTTGCTGCAAGGATGGTTTCAGATGACAATTTACCAATCTCATGAACAGCTTCATCCCATCCTTCAACAGATAGTGGAGCCTTAACACAAAAAAGAACAATCACATACAACACAAGTCAATAAATTTGTGATTCCAAAAAAGATGTAAAAATGTAGCATCCTAAATTGCAAGGTTTGAACAGAAAATATTGATTTAAAAACTCAAATCATACTCCCTCAGTAAAAAAGTAGGTATTAGACATATGCAGAAAAACTAATAAAAAATTGTACTTATGCACCATGCCTAACTATCTAAGAAAAGCAGAAACAAAATCATGTGTTGTTAGGCGCTACAAATTTCTGATACCTCATTATTAGGCCTCTATCTCTAGATTAGGCAAGGATAAGGCGTTAGGCTATCATTTACCGTGACAACCAATTAACATTTTTTGCTGAGTTCACTGTCATTGAAATTACATTCAGTTTCTTATCTCTGTTCACATCTTGAAACATGCAAAGGACAAAGCAGTTCCTAATTAAATCATGTACACATGGTTTAAGTTAAGAAACAAGCATACCTTATAGAGATTCAAAACTTCTGTAGTCAATTTGGTAGCATCATACCAAGCACGCCGATTCACCACTTGAGTGATTTCCATCCTTAGTAGAGGTCGAACCATATGCTTCTTTCCAAGTGAGGTATGCAGGAGGATTCTTGCAAAGGAAGGAACCACTTCCCTTGACAAGCTAACATTTAGCAATACAACCCCTTTTATAGTAACCTAAATTGACACAGAAAAAGTTTTAGTAAACACTAAATCAAATATGACGCATGCACATCAATTGTCGCATATCATCAATGATCAACTAAAACATGTATTTATGGGGATTCAGTTTTGTATGTGATCACACTCATTCACACCCTGGAAAAAGTAAAATAAAAACAGTAGAGCTACAAAACCAGACTCATAGGAATAAAACAGAAACAAAACTGCAAAACCACAGTATGCTGTGACTGAATTTGCAAGCATGCATTGTTGTTTACATTTAGATAAGAAAAAAAATCTCCGCTGCATAATTAGGTTTATCAAATACACAAGTTGCCTATTTACCAAATAACAAGAAGGAATAAATACTCACATTACAACAATTCATTGATGTTTTAATTCTTTGTGCAGCCATAAGAGCAAGCAATCCTCCATCATCATGACCAATTAACACCACTGACGAAAATCCAATCTCAGAACAGAATGATAAAAGCAAATCAATCTGAAGAAAAGAAAAGAAAAATCTATCAGATAACTGATTTCAGATAAACTTTAGGTTGAAAAAAAGTTAGAAGAATAATAGCAATACACTCTTCCCATCCGACTCTATCATTAGATGTCGATCATGTGGATTGCGGATCCCACTGAATAAGACGGCAGGATCCATGCAAAATCCACTTACAATCAAAGAAGTGTCTCAAATAGTGTGTCGCTAGCATTTTTCTTAAAATATATGACATTGAATAAGAACACCAAAAAGAAAAGGAGAACCAGAAATGGGCTACCAGATTGAAATTTGAAAGCCAGTAGTTGACCCTCTAGTGAAAAGGACAACATTTTAATCATAACACAAATAGATAACTGTGCTTGACTTTTGTATTCAATATTTATTTAATATTTAACCAAGAGTTCAAAACTAAGAAGAAAATAACAAAACGTCTTCTAATACATCTTGAACCAATGGTAAATTATAATTACCTGACTTTCAAGCTTATAAGGATTAGGCAATTCCTTTTCTTCCCAGTCCTCCGGACGTGGTCTTGAACTTAATCCCCAACCAGGCCGATCGAATGCAGCAACTGTGCAATTAAGCTCCCTAGCTAGAGACCCCGTCACATGCCTCCAAGAGAAAACTCCTCCACCAAACCCATGTATTAAAACAACACCTAATTGACCAATATTTTGCTCCAGAGTTAAAGAATCCAATTTACTAGTTTCATCTTCTTCACAAATACCATCTAGATGAAAAATAGGGATATCTTCAGAAAAAACAGATGATGTGGTACTATCTAATAGAGGGGTGTATAGAGATGACCCGTTGAGTTGATTGCTATAGCTCCTATATAAATGACGCTCTATCTTCGGAGACATATCTAGCTGATGTCTATCAAATTTCTCCAACCCTCCAGCCATTGATGAAGTGCTGCACCTAGAACTTGATTCAACACAGGCTGTTGAGGACAAAGTGTGCGGAGGTGATCCAGGTAAGCTGAGCTTGTAATGAAGAGTAAGTCCTTGGCATGTAATGAAACAGCTGTCTGAGTCTGCAAGTAATCTGGCCTGCAATTCTTCATCACGAGCTGTACCAAAAGGTCTCCGCCTCATTTCACTGTCACTTTTTGGGGTTCTTCCCCCACAAGGAGTAGGAGAACGTGGGACCTTTGGATAGACACTGAAAGCACTTTTGCACGATAGGACCTGTTTAAGTAAAGCATAAATAAACTTATGCCGTTTTTAACTCACATGAACCACCACAATTTTAGAAATTTTCTTTTAAGCTAGCTTGTACTTGTAGTATTACAACTGCTTATATCAAAAACAATTTAAACCAAAGAAGCAGAATATAAACCAGCCTGAGAAATTACAGAGAGACTAGATAACCATTCCAAACTTACAGATTCAGGGTCAATGCGATGAAACAAGAGCTTTCTACGTGCTCTGCAGCTGGTTCTATAAGCAACAACGGTATGACCAAGAGCAAACACAACCGACGAAAGAAACAGCACAGGCATTCCCCAAGACTTCTTCAAATGGAGTCTCTGCCTCTTTAGAGAAACCAATGAAGCTTCAGCCTCAATCTGGGAATTTACTGTGAAAAGACAAGCTTTGACTGAAAGGAGAATAATTGAGGAAAAAGAACACAGAGTCACAGTTCCAAGATAAGGACCGTGTGAAAGAGCAGGGCCATCACAAATTGAATAAACACCTGCAATTAACAGAGAAATAACCCAACATCAAAATTTATAATAACCACAGAAAAACCAATTATTATTTCTTTCTACATATTCTACCCATGAAATTCATTCTAAATGTTAACCAGACAATAATACTTCAACTTAATCTTAAAATTGTAAGTATAATTTTTTCCTCAATTATTAATAAAAATTAAACTAGAATCTAAAACTTAAACAACTTAAGCAAAGCAGCTGAACATGTGAGCAGTTATTTAAAATTAAAGCATGTTTGGATTGATGGTGAGTTTGGCAAAATCAGAGTAACACCGTGATTTTGTTGAAGCACCAACGTATAGTTTTTGCCAAAATCACAATTCAAACATGCAATTAGAGATGTTGAAGCAAAAAGTAAACAATATTAAAAAAAAATCAAGAACTAAGAACAAAAATCTCAAACTTTAAGAGCTTAAGCAACTGAACATGTGAGTAGTTATTTAAACACATGATTGGATTGCCAGTGTGTTCGGCGAAATCACGCTAGCCCGTGATTTTGTTGAATCTCCAAACTTGAACCTTATGCCAAAATTAAACCATGATACCGCCAAACTCAACACCAATTAGTCCAAATCACTCAACACCAATTAGTCCAGAATCCAAAATGCACTTAGAGATTTTGAAGCAAAATCTAATTGTAAACTTTAAAAACTACATGCATATACTTAAATTGGAAATTAACAAAACAACAAAACATTAAAAAGAATAAAAACAAACAAATTGTTATCATAGAGTAAGATTAAAACTTAGAAAACACAAATTTTACAATTTCTTCAAAAATCAAACGAAAAAAGTTAGAGAGAGAGAGAGAGAGTGTACAAATGATGATGAATGATCTTAAGACTGAAACAAGAGGAACATCCATCAAAGAACTCTTGAAAGAGTAACGACGAAGAAGCTGTTTGAAACTATAGCAATTAACACAAGTAAAATTGGAGATCAAAACACACGGAACAAGAACATCAACCACCGCAACAACCACCGGAAGCGACGTAACAATCAGCGAAACCACCAATGCAACAACAAAGAAAACCGTCCGAATACACCTCCAAAGCTTCTCCAACAAGCATTGTCCTCCCTTCGCCATAACCGCCCTAACAATCTCTCCGGGATTGACGGACGGTTAGTTACGATCGCTTCAACAGATTAACGTGACCGGAGTAAGGTTCCCGGACGGTGGCGCATTTGCCATTTCCGGTGAACGGAAGAGGAGGAAGGGAAGTTCAGTGTTGGCGATGGGATTGTGTGGAGACGGTGGAGAAGAACGCCATGGACGACGGCGATGTTCGCCGGAGATTTGTTAGGGTTCCGGTGAGAATGAAATGAAATATAGTTCTCCGTAATTTTTGTTCGGTTTGAAATTGAATGCTTTCTTCTTGTCTCTTCTCTTCTCTTTCTATTCTCTCTGTTTTTCTTCGTCCACTCTCTTTTATTTTTTTATTCTTTTATCAATTTTTTTAATAAATTAAATATATTTAGATAGAAGAAACACATGAAAGTGTAGACTTGATCCGGGGTTCACCACTCGTGAGTTTAGGGGCAGGGGTTTTTATCGTAAGATATCAAACATGAAAAAATGTGTTCTAACAATCGACATGTTTTTATATCATTTATTTTGGACACTTTTCGTTTCTAGCATCCAAGATTATTAACCTTCTACCTAGAGTTCAAAGAGGCATGCACAACAATGTCATGACTTCTAGGTTCATGAATGTTTATTTATGAAGATTGGTTTTGACACCTAAAAAGCACCAGCGTCGCAGCTTGTTATCTGTTAGTCTTATATTAATGTGTGACTAATCAATATATAAATTAAATAACTTACTTTTTGTTAGGTCGAATCTCATGATCGATGTTTGAACCCGACACCTCTACTTATGTGTATGGGTTTATTATAGTTTTGGCATTTTGTCTATTTACAAGAAGGAAAAAAAAAATTCCTCACAATGCATTTAACAAAGCAGCATTATGAGAAATGTATAAATTCATGACATTTTTTTGTGTTAACTCTCTCATTTCTGTGAGAGAAAAGTTTTAATAATTCAAAGTTTGATCAAAAAAGTAAATAAAGTTTAACTAGTAATTATTTCATTCAAAAATCGTATTTGAGTTCTCTGAGACGATTCGTCCTTTAATAAAATTCGTTAATCATTTGACCACAACTACTTAGGTTAAGTTCATTATATCTAGTTAGGTGACCATCTAGTTAAGGTAGAAGAGACTCTTGAGTTTTATTCTTTCAATCACAATTACTTGATTTAAGTTCATGATACCTAGTTAAGGTAGAACAGACTCTTGAGTTTTATTCTTTTAATTTGGCTTTTCATGGCTCTACGTTATCTAAAGTTTAATTTAAATGTAGAGTATTGTCTCTTTGTGTAGATTTTGTGAGGATTGATGGGGTTTGGTGGTTGATGAAGAGTCACAATGGTAGGAACTGGAAGTGTTGGCAGACAGGAAATCAATCATCATACTTTAGGAGTTAATTAATAATTGTATACTCTTTTGCATATCTGACTACCTTTTTTATTTATGAAAATTACAACAAAATTAGCCTCCCATGATAATGTGTATTGATTTATTTATTTTTGGTCAAATCATGTGTATTGATTTAAGGGCGATCAAATGTATTGATTAAAGTTTACCCATTCATATTGCAATATACTCTTCTTGAGCCTAAAAGTTCAATTAGAAAAAACCGTTAGAAACCCCATTTATTTAAACATAATAACCTTGATAAAAGTTCAATTAGAAAAACAATATTTTATGACAAAACAAGTACGAATGCCACGATCTTTTTAAACCAAGCAACGGTCTAAATAAATTTATTTGATTGAAAAAGTCACAAACACTAACTACCCACGCATGACAAATGGCTTTTTTTAAGACAAGTAAAAGTCCAATATTTGATTATCATTTTCATAATGTCATTTTTTTTATATAGAGATGACTTGTGTGCATTTCAGAATGTCTTGTGAATGTCATTCCAAAAACTTCGCTTTCTTTCTTTGGTTTTCAGCTGTTTTATTTGACCTAACTAGATTGAGATTGCGTTGTGTTGGTGAATATTATGTATGTGAACTTTTTTTATTATTTTATTTGAACTTACATCATATAGTTCGAGTTTCAAAACCATTACAAAAGAAATGGAAAATTACTTTTCAATAAAATAGTAGAGCATTGTAATACTTGTGAAATATGAAGAGTCTAGTATTGAATGAGATATGGCCAAAAAATTAATTTATAAGTGGAAGTATTTCTACATACAAATCGTTTTTTAACCCTTTATTTTGTACGGAAAAGTAACTATAAGTTCAATCATGAAGTAAATAAAATATGGAAAATGTTATCAAGTATCATTAGTGTATTGTTTAAACAGTTAAAAATTGTAAATTCTACCTAAAAAATTGTGCATGTATTACTTTTACATATATTTAATTTGTATTTATAAAAACAAAGTTCCTTTTTAAGATTCTTTAAATAATATATTTAAGATACTTGTTAGCATGCCCAATAAAGTATGACTATTCCACTGATGATATGAACCCCGTTTCCGTCCATTCCACATCAACTATATTTAACCACTTTAATAATCCAACCAATTTGTTAAACAGAGGTCAATTTTGTCCAATTCACATTAACTAAGAAAATTATGCAATACCTTTGATTTATCAATGATGTGTAGTGTTAATTAAGTTTTCAAAAATGCCATTTATTGTGACTCATATGTAAATGGAGATCATTATCTTGAGGTTTTTTTTATGAAAATGATTTTGAGTTTAAAACGAGACAAGTGTTTTTCTTTTCCTGGACAAATAGCATGACAAATGCTTAACCAAAAAAAAAAACATGACAAGTGTTTTTAATGAAAGTGATCAAAGTTTCGAAATAGTACGCTAGTAGTATTTGTTTTTTGAGGAACGCAAGTAGTATTTGTTAAAATTATATATTAAAATAATAAATATAGTCTGACCAAAAAAAATGATAAATATAGTAGGTTATTTATATGCAAAAAAAAAATGATTTTCTTTTTGTTTTTTTGGTCAGGTAGCCTAGTGGCTAGAATTCACCTTAATAATGCATTATCCTACCAACTGAGCTATGCTCACGGGACAAAAATGATTTTCTTCTATCATAGTCCACTAATTAACAGCAGTATTGTTGTATTTTACTATACTTTTTTAAGTATAGTAGTTCGTTACTACATCTATCTCATGAATTTATAAATTTATTTATATTGTTCTTTTAATTTTCCTATTAAAAAAAATTAATTAACCTTCATACCATAATATTTATCAGTAAAAATGTCTAATAATTAAAAAAATAAATTTTTTTGAAGAAATAATTAAAAATATTTTTGATAAACAAATAATTGAAAATTTAAAAGAAAAACTATAAAAAGAGATAAAAACTTTAGAGACCAAAATTAGATAGTTTGTATAGTATGTAGTTCAAGTCTATAGTATAACAAATCTTGCACATGCATAAAATTGTTTTCACTATTAGATATTGATAAATAAATTAATAAGTAAATAAAAAATTGAAAACAATATTCTAACGTGGTATGAGTATGACCCATTTTTGTTTGAGATACACAGTACATGGCATGGCACCACCCCCAATCCCATATACATGATGGGCAGTTACGACTTACCATTATCTCAAATATATAAGCACTACTCTCACGTCTGGGTCATAAGTCATAACCACACCAATAGCCACCTCTGTACATATACATGCATGATCAAATTGACAAATTCAACACACAAATATAGTTGATTTTGTCTATACTTGCATGAACACTGATTTCAACAGGCACTATTAAAATAAGAAAAATATTAACTAGTGTAACTAGAGTATTCCCTACAAAAATAACTCTACCAAGAGTAATGTTTAAGAAATGAAAAAAAAAAATATAGAGAGTGGTGTAAACTATTGCTTTGAGAGGATTTGACTTACATATATTTAAGATAATTTTTTTATGAGTTGTTTAATTAAGACAATCTCTCAGTTAATACAGCTCAAATGGCACCTGTAGAAGAACATTTGATCAATTTATTTATTTTGATGTGTTCAAATTATTATGAAGTGCACCCACGATTTTAAAGATCTAATCCATTTAGGTTGGTATGGTGATATTCGCTTGAAATCTGAGAGTGTGTTTCTCCTTAACGTTTTATGTTTGATTCTCTTCACTGTTAATTTGGGTGTGTTAATTTAGCTTTTTCAAAAAAATTAAAAATAGATTTGTATTTTAACACAATATTGTTTAATTTAGGTGGTTTATCTGTCCATAAATTCTAGTTTAAGTAATAAAAATTACAAAATGCTAAGTTAGAGATCATAACTCGATTCGAATCTCGACTTCTTCGGTTATATGTGAGTTTCCATTCCTCTCCAAACACGTTTTAAAACCGCCACAGTTAGCCAATAACGTTAACGGTTGTGATGCAGAATGATTTGGTGCAATAGGGACCTAAAATTCAAAGAGGAGGAGGCCCACTAATAAGACTCCACCTTCCCTTGCTATTGGTTTAAGTTAAGTCACTATCACCAACAAGGTCCTACTCAGACACACCCTGTTCTGTGTTCTCTGCTTCTGTTTGGTAGTAGTCGTTGCTTGCCTCCTCCTAGAATCATTTCTCAATTTATTCCTTTTACCTTTTTCTCTTCTCTTTTTTTAACAATTCTTCTATTATTATGAGGCTATACATTAATGACATCATAAGTTTCATGTGTTGTGTGCAAGTGTGAATCAGATAGAAAAGTGAAGGTTTAACACTTTATAAATGAGATGACCGATAAATTCATTGTCTTAAGGTTTTAGGTAAGAGGGTGGTGTTTCTCTCGCTTGTGTGGTTGTTCTGGCCCATAAACTCATTGTCTTACTCTTTTAGGTAAAAATGTGGTGTTTCTCTCGCTTGTGTGGTTGTTGGTGTTTTTCTCGCTTGTGTAACTCATTGTCTTAAGGTTTTAGGAAAGAGTGTGATGTTTCTCTCGCTTGTGTGTTTGCTGGTGTTTCTCTCGCTTGTGTAACTCATTGTCTTAAGGTTTTAGAAAAGAGTGTGATGTTTCTCTCGCTTGTGTGTTTGTTGGTGTTTCTCTTACTTGTGTGGTTGCTCTGACCTGGATGTGGACGACCTGAGCGACGTGGGACAAAAAAAAAACTACATACAACTTCGAAACCAACTTCAATATTATGGATCTACGAACTCAAAACCCTATATTTATCTCAAATGATATTAAGTAACATGCATATGATATAATGATTTTAGTTATCATGTCGCAATCCTGTCCAAAAAAATTATCATGACACAATGTTACCAATAAGATTATATACTAGACCCCAATGCCCAAACTGAACTAGGCACAATAGCATTATTGCATGCATTGACAAATGCATATCACAAAGATAGTATTAATATGCAAGTACCAAGGTATTCAGTACAACCTTGTGCCCTTGTCTAGCGAGACAATCAACTAATTCTTTTACTTTCTTTTGGCCATAATGATTTTTTAGGTTCATTCACTGAAATAGAAGAAAATAGGGGTGTTGTTTTGCTCATTTGGTACCTCAAATCAATGTCACGGGTGATTCTTGTTATTATAAAGTTTCATCTCACCCATGTGCTTCTTATTTAAAGACCACCAAAATCCAAAATAGTGACACTTTTTTTCTCCATACACTCTTTTGAGACAGAAGGGATACTCAAACTAGTTTCAAAATGAATATAAGACATAAGGGTAATTTAAAGGTGGGTGATGGTGACATGCATGTGAGATTCTTATATGCTTTTTATATTTATAAAAAATTTGTATGCTTATAAATAAATTTTTGAGATATTTTTCTATAACAATCTCTTGCACTTGATGCATGATTGTTTTAAGGTGCTGTTGACAAGTGTCTTAATGACATTGGTTTAGGATTTTATTAAAAGAAATCTTGTCTTGAAATTACAAGTTGCTTTAAAAGTATTTGTTAGCATTTATCTTGTTGTAATATGGAAAAGTTGTTCATTTTGTCATAATACTCTGATTTTCATATAAGAGGTTCTATTAATCGACGGTTTCATCGAGAGATTAAAGTTCGGCAAAAGATAATTTCACTTAAGGTTTAAACTCATATTCTTCCAAACAATTTGTGTTTAATTGAAGTTCGTTAACCAATAGGTTAATAAGAAAAATTTATTGTTTTATATTGTTTAATTTATGGAAAATGTTAACTTGTACCCTTAAGGCATATTAAGGTTTCAAAGATAGAAATTATGCATCGTAGATTGTGCCAATTTATTTCTCAGAAGATTGAAATTTAATATTTCTCACTAAATACTTGTTGTTTATAGAAACCTTAATATGTGCTTTTAAGGCACAAGTTAACATGATCCTTAATTTATTGCGTATATACTCTAGTTCTGCGAGTTGTTCTTAATTGGGTGCGTTTGATTTGCTAAAAAATGAAGGACATGACAGAACAACTCTAGTTGTTCAGACAGAACAACTCTAATTGTTCGGTGTTTGATTTGTAAAACTGCTTCAGGTGTAGGACAAACTGGAGGCAAGGGACAGAACAAAAACTCATATTTTTGTCCCTCACCAAACCACACACAGCTTTTTGCACCACGTACAAGTTGTCTAAAATACCAAAATAGCATTTTGTCCTCCAAAAATCGTATAAAATAAAAAATTACTCATTGCCATAAAAAATTTATCTTGTGTTGTTCTGCCGTGTGTTGTGATGTTTTGTCTTGTACTGTTTTGTCCAGTACTTACTGTTTTGCAAACCAAACACACTAATATTTTATTTTGATTTATTATTATTAAGTTACTATACAATAAATATATGGTAAAATTCAATAAACAATGACACATTTTTTATTCTAAAAAAAAATAAAATTGAGGTACCTTTTGGGCTTAGGCAATCTATAAATCAAACCATGCTTTTTCTGAATAATGATGTGGCACTGGTCCCTCTCTGTCTTTTTCTTTATACTGTTAGATGGCAGGATCCTTTGTTTACATATGCATGTCAATATTTTAAGTAAAGAGTAATGATATTGATATACAGTTTTTCAGTTGGAACAAGCAATAACTGAAGAATCTCCTTTTTCCTTTATCCTCCTGCATTAACAGAAGAGTGCCAAGTTGAGAATATTGGATCACCCTTTTTCTGCTATGTGTATTGAAACCAAAAACAGAATGATAAGACCATTTATTAATTTGATCGACTCATGAAAAAAGTTAAAGTAATTTTACAAATATAAGATTAATTTAATTATTATTTCACATGTTTATGTATTTTTAACTAGAAATGTTTTGTTTAAAATAAATTTTTAACTGTAAACCTTTTTAACGGGGAGAAATCAATTCTAACATCAAATTTTTTTTTTTGTCAAGATTTTAACTACCGTAAAAAAAAAACATCAAATTTATTCTCAAATTTGTTTTTGTAGTATAGTTAAACATAAATCACTTAGAAAAAATTATTAAACAAAAATTTAAGTAAGTTGAATTTCGAAACTCACTAAAGTTAGAGAAAACTTCATAGTTTCGTGAGTGCTATTTTCTGCTATGTGTATTGAAACCAAAAACAAAATTATAAGATCATTTATTAATTTGATCAACTCATGAAAAAAGTTGAAGTAATTTTACAAATATAAGATTAAATTTTAATTATTTTTTTAACAAGTTAAAATGGAATATATTACTCAAAACAATAGTGATTCACCCCGTATAAGGTGTGCTAAAAGTGATGAATCACCCAACAGTTGCAATGTCATTGATGTCTAACCAAGAGTGCACCACCAAAGCAAAAGCTAGAAAAATTACATAAGAACACCAATGCAAAGAAGCGGGTGTCGCCACAGTCAAGATAACAAAAAACAATCGAAACCTGATTCGTTTTCAACCATAAGAAGGAATTCAGCTTAACTTTATTAAGGAGAGTATAAGGATCGGATGCCGTATTTTTTAAGACACAGTTGTTCCCTTCCTTCCATATTACCCAAGTACAAGCAAGCCAAATTACCTTAAAAAAAGAATGAGTAAATCGCGGCATACCCGCCATGTGAGTAAACTGCGCATAATGATCACAAATCATGCTTGAAGAGACTGAAGTAATGTCGAGCCATTGCCACACTATATACAAAATACTACCAAAGATGTCGCATCCGATAAAAAGATGATCCGCCTTCAATGTACCCGCACCCTCCAACGCACAAGTTGTCGTTTGGTTGAAGGACACATCTTCGCACCAAGATATTTTTTGTTGGAATTCACATGTTTCACATGTTTATGTATTTGAAGTTTTCTTTTAACTTAAAAAAAACTGTAAACCTTTTTAGAAGAAATCAATCCTAACATCCAATTTATGGGTGCTCGTTAACATTTCCCTTTATTTTATTCTTGAATTTATTTTTGTATTAGTATAGTTAAACATAAATCACTTAAAAAAATTATTAAACAAAAGTTCAAGTAAGTTGGATTTCAAAATTCACAGGAGTTGGAGAAAACTTCATAACTCGAATAACAAAGATACAAACACTTACATGTTATCTACAAACAAGTCACATTGGCAAGGGATATGAAGCTTCGTTTTTTTTGTAGAACCCGAGCTGAATTTTTATCGACTGGAATAATCTATCATGGTTAATTAAATTGCCTAATTTTAACTAATTTTAAACCAAACAATTTCATAAAATTATTTTATTCAAAATCAATTTTTGATAACTAAACATACAACAGGCTAAACAATCATAATAAAAACAAAACCACTAATGTATCAATTAGTATAAGTTAATTTGTTGAATTATGGAGTGGTATTAAGTGGAGACATCGTTAGCAATTCGTGTGGATACTAATGCATTTCAAAGCAAGTTGTAGTTTTCAAGATAAGGAGGCCCCTAAATTTTTAGTGGTGTGTTATCTTTCTTTATTGTGATTACTTGTCGCATATTATGTTTCCTTCTTCTATTATTGTAGATTAATGATAAATATATTGTTCTGCCAAAAAAAAGAATGATAAGTATATTGATTCTCTTCATGCTTTGATTGTTTTATAGACCATATTGGGTCGTTTCATTATCAAGATAAAAAATTGAATGGTTAAGACATGGTGATGGGTTTAATCACCTTTTAAAAAGTTGATTCTAGACTAGACACTATTCAAATGGTTTGATTGTAAATTGAATTGTAATCAGTACAATTAGGATTTCTCAAACTTAAATCACATATCCGTATCATATCATTCATTTTCAACAAGTAAATTTGTTAACCATAATGGTATATATCATTGCCCAATTATAATGTGTCACATGACACACCCTTTAAAAAATATATCAAATAAAGCATTTATAAAATAACATTGATAAGTGGCACACTCTAATTGACTAATGGTATATACCATTGGTACCTCAATGGTACACAAGTGGAATCCCCTTGATTCTATGGTCAAGTTTAACTTTTTCTTATTGAAAAGAATAAAGATACATAGACACTCTTTTAACATACACACATTGTACTACTCTTTTCACAACCAACAAAAACATGACACCTAATACACATGAGAGAGAGAGAGAGAGAGAATGCCACATGTTGCATTTTTAAGTGGAGGTACAAGGGTTTATGCCACTTAAGTATGTTCATGTATCATTGCTTGATTGAAAAAGGAACGGGTGTTGATTCATAAATATTAAAATTGTTGGAACATGTGTGGAAATTGAGTTAAAAGACTAAACACAAATTCTCTTGCTGGGTAGAACTAGTGTTGTGTGAATTGAAAAAGTGGAAGTCCCACATAGGATGGAGCACACACATTAGTAGTGTTTATATAGTGGGTGTGTACCTCTAATTATCGGGGGTACATAATTAGTGAACAAAGTAAGCACTGGAGAAAAAAAATATTGATATATATTTTATTATTTGAAAATGATAAATTAAAAAATTAATTTAATCATTATTAGAAAGTGTTTTCTTAGTCCCCAAGTTTTGCTAAAATATTTTGGAACGCAATCTAAAATATTTTGGAACACAATTTGAAATATTTGGGTAGGCAATCTAATATATTTTAGTACTTGATCTGAAATATATTTTGGTACATAATATAATATATTTTTGTACTCAATATAATATATTTTGGTACTCAATTGAGATATTTTTGTACTAGATCTAATATGTGAATTACTTATTCCCAAAGTTTCTCACTTATTAGTTGTGAATTTTCTCTATAAATAGAGAGTTCATACAGTGCATTCTATGTATCGAAATTCACAGTCTTCCTGTGTTTTTCCTCTCTTCTCCTTCCTTCGACTTGTGTTGACAAGTCCCTCTCCTTTTTCTACTCTTTTCTGTCCCTTCAGAATTAAGAGTGTTCTTAAGACCATAGTCCTTTTTCTGTTTATTGTCCTTTCAGAACCAAGAACGGTCTTAAGAGCATAGTCCCCTAAATTATTTATGTCTTTTTAGAATAAATAATATTTTAAGATCATAGTTCCTTTTTGATATAATAAGAATGATCTTTAACATATATATTCTTCTTCAATTCATGGAGAAGTTAGATATTAGAATGGTCGTAGCACCATATTTGAGTGGTTGAAATACCATATTGATATTTGGAGAAGTTAAAAAATTAGAATTGTGGTAACACCATATTTGAGTGGTCTCAACACCATAATAGAGTGGTTATAGTACCATATTGGTTTCAATATTAAAAGAGTGATCTTAGTACCGTATTGAAGGTGTAATTCTCAAACGGTTTTCTACAGTGCAGTAGTTAACTGCACAGTTGTAGCCGAGCTTGTTTTATCCTGGAGGCGACGTGGTTGATAGTCTGCCTTGCACAATTTTGGACAGTGCCACGAAACATCTTAAAAAGAGCGACCTGATCGTGACTCAACCTAGTAACAACTTTGGTAGAAAATAGAGTTTGGAAAACCAAAATACAACAAAAACCTTTACCCTCCCTAAAAAAAGAAAAAAAAAACCTTTAGCCAGTACCACATAAACGACACTTTCTACTCTGGCGTATCTCTTTTCTACTTCCAAGGCTCAGATTTTCAAAACTTTAAACATATACAAATCAGAATGAGTTGTACAAAATAAGAGGAGGAAGTGTCTCATATTATAACTATAATCTATGATTAGTCAATGTTTGAAAATCTTTTAAAAAATTTACGATGCTACCTTTTAAATATAGAAGTTTAGGATCTTCCACATTTTGACTACTTATTATATATTGACCTAGTAGGTGTTGATTTGATAAAACAACATAAAATAAATATAAATGAGTACTGATGAACTAACACCGGTTTTATAGTTATCTCAATAGTTAGGATAAATAATACTATGAACTTCTACCTATGATGAGAACATACATCGATTGTTCTTAAAGTTTTAAATCATACTTAAATCTTAATCAACTCTAAAGTCTAAATACTTTGCCACTTTAGACCTTGCATATATAATCATATTGCATAACTTTCTTAATAATCGATGTTGTAATTGTAGATGACTTCGTAGAATTGACCACGTATTTTCTTTTGTTTTATTTTTTCTGAAAGAACGTATTTTCTTTTATTTAGAAGTTAATTTCAAAAAGACATATGACTCGATAAATTTAAATGCTCTTGATTTCGTGTTGTTTACAAAGGGATTCACTAGTAGTCCTATGAATGAGTTTGAAACAAAAAAGGGTTGGGATAAGAAGATACATTTTCTCCACTTTAATTTTTAATAGTAACTGAAGGGTTAGCTATCTTGTATTCTTCAATTTATAGGTGATACAACCATAACCTTCTCACGGATAATTGTAGAAATGAATGCATACTTTGTTTAAGAAATGGTGTTTAAATAGCTTTTTTTTTCCTTTTCAATAGAAGGATACATTGAAGAAAAAAAACCCAAATTCAACACCCAAAGCCCAAAATCAACAACTACATATGCCCGAGTCAAGCTTAGCACAATGTTATCTCATTTTTTCTATCAACACCACATAGATATCGGATTACACCCATAAAATTTAGGGCTCGTCTGTTATAGCTTTTTTCAAAATAGATTTTGGTAGTGTAATGTGATTTTGGTAGTGTAACTGCAATTTTATGTAAATTCAATTCAGGTCCATGTACGTAAAATTACTTCACATAACCATTAAAAACTCAATTTTATGTAAATTCACATCGACCTAAATGATTTCACGTACACTTTTTTTTTATTTTTTTTTATTATTCTATAGAAACAAAATCTTCAATAATCTTGAACGAGAGGATTTGGAACGATTGATTTCCGAGATTGGGAATATGCGCTCAGACTTAGATTGATGTCATATTTTCCCTTAATTTTTCAAAAATAAAATTAAACTATTATTATATATAAACCTTTAAGATAAACTTTTGAGTCAATTCGTAAATATATTTTTTAAAAATTAGAAACATAATGTTATACTGTTCATATCACTAAAAAAAAAATATACGCAATTTTTTATAATTTGATAGTCACAACCCACAAATATCATTTTAAAAAAAAAAACTAACAACCGTATGTATTATCAAAAGCAAGTAAACAATTATTCTACCAAAAAAGCAAGTAAACAAATAAATATTTTAATTCAGGCTTAATAGCAGTTTTCGCCTCTTAACTTTCACGAAATTGCGATTTTGGCCCTTTAAAGAGAAAAAAACTACAAAACCACCCTTGCAACTGTAGCAGTTTTGACCCCGACCAATTTTTGGTAAAAAAAATAACACATGGCACCTCAGCGCAAACGGAGTCAAAATTGGTCTTGGGAGCCAAAACTGTCATGCAAAACTTAGGGGGTGGGTTTGTAGTTTTTTTAGGGGGCCAAAATCGCAACTTTGGGAAAGTTAGGGGTTAAAACTGTTATTAAGCCTTTAAATTAATAAATAATTAAAAATATAATCCAAACATTTAAAAAAAAATTATAATTTAACCATGTTTTCTTAAATGATAATTTACCCATGTAACCAAAAAAAAATCCTTAAAAAACACAATAAAAAAAGAAACTGATTAAATCCATTAAAAATAATCATATAAATCAATCAACTACAAATAAGTAGATTATCCCCGGTTTAGTTACTTTTGTTACTTGGAGAATACGTTTTCTTGGAGAACACGTTTCAAAAAAACTTTCTATATATACCTAATAGACTCTTTGAAACAATTTTTTATCAAGTTTCTTCAAACTACAATTACTTCTTCAATCGAATCCCTTTCTTTCTCGCGATTTAGGTTTTCCGATTTCAACAATGACCAATTTCAACGGCGGCGCTGAAGCACACGCGCGGTCGAAACAATACAACTACGCTTCCAATTCCTCCCTTGTCCTCACCTCCGATTCACATCCCACCGCTGAATTCACCACCGGCGAACCAGAATCACTTTCCGGTAAAATCAATCTCAAGGTTTTTGGCGATCGTGCTTTTCGTAACCGTCCTCCAAAAAGAAACCTAATCGTTGAATCTGACTACTCCGGAGGTTACCATCGGAACAAACAGCGTCGTCTTCAGAATGAAAGCGAGAGTGTACTCAATGCCATTGATGATGGTGTTTACGAGCCGAAGACGAATGAAACTCGTGCTGCTTATGAGGCGATGTTAAGTGTAATCCAGCAGCAGTTTGGTGGTCAGCCACTTGGGATTATCAGAGGTGCTGCTGATGAGATTCTTTCTATTCTGAAAAACGACTCTGTTGGTGACAAGAAGATTAACATTGAGAAACTGCTTAACCCTGTCACTGATAATGTGTTTAATCAACTTGTTTCGATTGGAAAGCTTATAACTGATTTTCAGGAGTTTGAGGATGTTGAGGGTGGTTTTGATTCTTTTGATGGTGTTGCTGTGGAATTTGAAGAGAATGAAGATGATGAGAAGGATGTTGATGTGGTGGAGGAAGAGGAAGAGGATGAGATAGGTGAAGTTGGTGACTATGGGGCAATGCAAATAGGTGGTGGAATTGTTGTTGAAGAAATTGAGAAAGTAGATGATGAAGAATTGAATGTGCATGATATTGATGCGTATTGGCTTCAGAGGAAAATCTCACCGGCTTTTGGACCAGAGATTGATCCAGAAAATTGTCGAAGGCTTGCTGAAGAGGTGTTGAATGTTTTGGGTGAGGCTGATGATAGAGAAGTGGAGAAGAGGCTGTTGGTGTATTTTGATTTGGATAAGTTCAGTCTTGTTAAATTTCTGATGCGGAATAAGTTGAAGATTGTGTGGTGTACTCGCTTGGCAAGGGCTCGGGATCAAGAAGAGAGGGAGAAAATTGAGGAAGAGATGAAGGGGTCGGATTTGCAGACAATTTTGGAGGAGTTATATGCTATGAAAGCCTCTACTATGGAGAGAGAGAAGAAATTGGAGAAGAGTATAAGGTACGAGGCTCGAAGGTTGAAAGATGGGGACATGGACATTGATAGGGGAATTGGTGATGGAGTTGGGGAAAATGGGGGTCAACGCCGTATGCTTGATTTGGATAACCTTGCTTTTGAACAAGGTGATTTGTTTATGACAAACGGAAAATGTGATCTTCCTGATGGGTCTTATAGGCTTCCGAGAAAAGGTTATCAAGAAATTCACGTGCCTGCCTTGAAGGCTAAACCTATTGATCCTAATGAGAAGCTTGTGAATATTGGTTCTATGCCAGATTGGGCACAACCAGCCTTCAAAGGAATGACACAGTTGAATAGAGTGCAGAGTAAGGTATACGAGACTGCTCTGTTTAAATCGGATAATCTTTTACTTTGTGCTCCAACTGGTGCTGGAAAAACCAATGTTGCTGTTCTTACCATACTTCAAGAGATTGCGCGGCATAGAAATCCTGGTGATGGTTCAATTGACCATAGTGCTTATAAAATTGTTTATGTTGCGCCTATGAAAGCTCTTGTAACTGAGGTTGTTGGGAATTTATCTAATCGTCTGCAGGAATACGATGTTAAGGTTAGGGAGCTTAGTGGAGACCAGTCACTAACACAGAAACAGATGGAAGAGACTCAAATTATTGTCACAACTCCTGAGAAGTGGGATATTATTACACGAAAGTCGGGTGATCGAATTTATACTCAGCTTGTGAAGCTTCTTATCATTGATGAGATTCATCTTCTTCATGATAACAGAGGGCCTGTTCTTGAAAGTATTGTTGCTAGAACAGTTAGGCAGATTGAAACAACAAAGGACTATATTCGGTTGGTGGGATTGTCTGCTACACTCCCTAATTATGAAGACGTAGCACGGTTCTTGCGTGTTGATCATAACAAGGGGTTGTTTTACTTTGATAATAGTTATAGACCCATTCCTCTTTCACAGCAGTTTATTGGAATTACAGTGAAGAAGCCTTTTCAAAGGTACCAGTTGATGAATGATATCTGCTATGAGAAAGTTATGGCTGAAGCTGGAAAGCATCAGGTTCTTATCTTTGTACATTCAAGGAAAGAAACTGCTAAAACAGCTAGAGCCATCAGAGATACTGCACTTGCAAATGACACTCTTGGTAGGTTCCTTAAAGAAGATAGTGCAAGCCGTGAGATTCTTCATAGTCATACTGATCTTGTGAAGAGCAATGATCTCAAAGATCTTCTGCCATATGGTTTTGCTATTCATCATGCCGGTATGACAAGGACAGATCGCCAGCTTGTCGAGGGCCTTTTTGCTTCTGGACATGTTCAAATTTTGGTATCCACTGCTACCCTTGCCTGGGGTGTGAATCTCCCGGCTCACACAGTTATAATTAAAGGGACAAAGATTTACAATCCTGAAAAGGGAGCATGGACTGAATTGAGTCCTCTTGATGTGATGCAGATGTTGGGTCGTGCTGGAAGGCCACAGTACGACTCATGTGGTAAGGGAATTGTTGTTACTGGCCATAGTGAATTGCAGTATTATCTCTCTCTCATGAATCAGCAACTTCCCATTGAGAGCCAGTTTATTTCCAAGCTGGCCGATCAGCTGAATGCGGAGATTGTTCTCGGTACCATTCAGAATGTGAAGGAAGCTTGTAATTGGATTGGATATACTTACTTGCACGTACGTATGTCAAGGAATCCTTCTCTGTATGGTTTAGTAGCGGATATCCTTATGCGGGATATAACATTGGAGGAGAGGAGGGCTGATTTGGTAAGCATCTCAATCTTTAATTTATCACACTCTTATTATTTTATTATTATGTTAACTAAACAAACGTTTGTGTTATTATTTGGTTTATTCACATATGAAGCATCAAAATGGACCCCGAACATGACATTGACACTTCAACACCATTAATGGATAATCATCCATTAATAATTTGAGAAAATGAATTAATTGAATATAATCACATGTTTTGATTTGATTCGGACACCGGGACACTTCTTTGATCTGAAGCGTCGGTGCTACACCTCCTTTATAGTAGTCATTATTCTTGTCATCACTGTGACTTATGTAGAATTGCATGAGAAGCAACCAAATCTTCATGGCTATGAAATTAACTCACTTTAGTTTTGGCTTATTTAATTGGTTATTTTATGGCAGTGTCCTTGCTATGATTTGTGAGGAATTGTACTAGAAGAGAACCAAATGTTCATAGCTGTGAACTTTACTCAATTTACAAAGACATAGGCTCTTACACCACCAAAAAAAATATAAACACCGAAAAAGACATAGGCTCTTAAACTTATTTTAATGTTTGATTTTTCTCCTTTGAATGTTTTATTTTATTGAATGAATTTCAAATGATATCGAATGCAAAATTTTCTGGATATATATTGCTTATTCATACTGTGGTTGTCAATATAATGGCTAATGTTGATCTATTTAAATCTTGCAGATTCATTCCGCTGCGACCATCTTAGACAGAAATAATTTGGTGAAATATGATAGGAAGAGTGGATATTTTCAGGCCACCGACTTGGGTCGAATTGCAAGCTACTACTATATAACACATGGAACCATATCCACGTACAATGAGCATTTGAAGGCTTCAATGGGAAACATAGAGCTTTGTCAACTGTTCTCTCTTAGTGAAGAATTCAAACATGTAACAGTAAGGCAAGATGAGAAGATAGAGCTAGCAAAGCTTTTGGGTCGTGTTCCCATTCCCGTGAAGGAAAGTCTGGAGGATCCAAGTGCCAAGATAAATGTTTTACTGCAATCATACATTTCACAATTAAAGCTCGAAGGACTCTCATTGACATCTGACATGGTTTTCATAACCCAGGTTTGACTTCATTTCTTAACTTTGAGAATTTATTGGAAATTGGAAATGGTGTAATGTTGTATAGTTCTTTTCATATATTAATGTATTTTGTTTCTTTCTTTCTTTCAGAGTGCTGGACGCCTTTTGCGGGCTCTTTTTGAGATTGTCCTGAAACGTGGCTGGGCACAATTGGCTGAGAAGGCCTTGAACTTATACAAGATGGTGACCAAGAGGATGTGGAATGCACAAACACCACTTCGCCAGTTCAATGGAATTCCAAATGATATATTAACAAAATTGGAGAAGAAGAATTTGGCATGGGAAAGGTATTATGACCTATCATCACAAGAGATAGGTGAACTTATTCGCGCACCAAAGATAGGGAGGATTCTTCACAAATTTATTCATCAATTCCCAAAATTGAACCTTGCGGCACATGTGCAGCCAATTACTCGCTCAGTTTTGGGGGTTGAGCTCACAATAACTCCAGATTTCTCATGGGATGACAGAGTACATGGATATGTTGAGCCGTTTTGGGTGATTGTAGAGGATAATGATGGGGAAAATATCCTTCATCACGAGTATTTTATGCTGAAAAAACAATATATTGATGAGGATCATACTTTGAATTTCATAGTGCCAATATATGAACCTCTTCCTCCTCAATACTTTATCCGTGTTGTCTCTGATAGGTGGCTTGGATCCCAAACTGTTTTACCTGTTTCTTTCAGGCACATAATTTTACCTGAAAAGTATCCTCCACCTACTGAGCTGTTGGATCTGCAGCCACTGCCTGTGACAGCCTTACAAAGTCCTTCTTATGAAACTCTTTATCAGGATTTTAAGCATTTTAATCCTATACAGACACAAGTCTTCACAGCTCTGTATAATTCTGATGACAATGCCTTAGTTGCTGCTCCGACCGGGAGTGGTAAGACTATATGTGCAGAATTTGCAGTTTTGAGGAATCATCAAAAAGGGTCTGATAGTGTCATGCGTGTTGTTTATATAGCACCCATTGAAGCTCTTGCCAAGGAACGGTATCGTGATTGGGAGAAGAAATTTGGGGGTGGTCTTAAATTGGCGGTTGTTGAATTAACCGGAGAAACAACAACAGATCTGAAACTGCTTGAGAAAGGTCAGATTATTATTAGTACTCCAGAAAAATGGGATGCTTTATCTCGCCGTTGGAAACAGAGGAAACATGTCCAGCAAGTTAGTCTTTTTATCATTGATGAACTACACTTGATTGGAGGTCAAAGAGGCCCTGTTTTAGAGGTTATTGTGTCTCGGATGAAATATATTGCTAGTCAGGTTGAAAATAAGATTCGTTTTGTGGCTTTATCAACCTCACTTGCAAATGCCAAGGATTTGGGAGATTGGATTGGAGCTGCCTCCCATGGCCTATTCAATTTTTCACCGGGTGTTCGTCCTGTGCCATTGGAAATACACATTCAGAGTGTAGATATTGCCAATTTTGAAGCGAGGATGCAGACAATGACCAAACGAACTTACACTGCGATTGCTCAACATGCCAAAAATGGGAAACCCGCCCTTGTATTTGTGCCTACAAGAAAGCATGTCCGATTGACAACTATGGATCTGATTACATACTCAAGTGCAGACAGTGGAGAGAAATCGTTTTTATTGCGGTCCACAAAAGAACTTGAACCTTTTCTTAACAAGATTAGTGATGAAATGTTAAAAGTCACGTTATGTGAAGGTGTTGGCTACTTGCATGAGGGATTGAGTAGTCTTGATCATGACATTGTGGCGCAACTATTTGAAGCTGGTTGGATTCAGGTCTGTGTTTTAAGTAGTTCCATGTGCTACAAAGTTACACTGTTAGCTCATTTGGTTGTTGTGATGGGTACACAGTACTATGATGGGCAGAATGCACAGACAGACTACCCTGTTACTGATCTTCTGCAGATGATGGGTCATGCCAGTCGTCCTTTGATGGACCATTCTGGAAAGTGTGTCATCTTATGCCATGCACCTTGTAAGGAGTATTACAAAAAGTTTTTGTTCGAAGCATTCCCGGTTGAAAGTCATTTTCATCACTTTTTGCATGATAATTTGAATGCTGAAATTGTCGCTGGAATTATTGAAAACAAGCAAGATGCTGTAGATTATCTTACATGGACATTCATGTACAGGCGTCTCACCCAGAATCCCAACTATTACAATTTACAAGGAGTTAGTCATAGGCATCTTTCTGATTACCTCTCTGAGATGGTGGAAAATACATTGAGTGATTTGGAAGCAAGCAAGTGTGTTTCTATAGAGGATGATATACATTTGTCTCCTCTTAATCTTGGAATGATATCATCCTACTATAACATCAGTTACACAACAATTGAAAGGTTTTCATCATCTATTACTTCGAACACAAAAATGAAGGGCCTTTTGGAAATTCTATCATCAGCATCAGAATATGCTTACCTTCCAATACGGCCTGGGGAGGAAGATGTGGTTCGCAGGTTAATAAATCACCAAAGGTTTTCCTTTGAAAGCCCCAAAGTTAAAGATCCACATGTCAAAGCCAATGCCTTGCTTCAGGCTCATTTTTCAAGGCAATCTGTAGGTGGGAACCTTGCATTGGACCAGAGAGAGGTGTTGCTTTCTGCAAATAAACTGCTTCAGGCATTGGTGGATGTAATATCGAGCAATGGTTGGCTGAGTTTGGCTCTTCTTGCTATGGAAGTTAGTCAAATGGTGACACAAGGATTGTGGGGACGTGACTCTATGCTGCTACAACTTCCTCATTTCACAAAAGATTTGGCTAGGAAATGCGAGGAGAACCCAGGGAAGAGTATAGAAACCATCTTTGATTTATTGGAGATGGAAGATGTTGCGAGGCGTGAATTGTTAAACATGCCAAATTCATACTTATTGGACATTGCTCGCTTTTGTAATCACTTTCCTAATGTTGATTTGTCGTATGAAGTCCTGCCCAATGACAGTGTCCGGACTGGTGAGGATATAACAATATGTGTCACTCTGGAGAGGGATATCGACAGTAAGACAGAAGTAGGACATGTTGATGCTCCTAGGTATCCAAAAGCCAAGGAGGAAGGATGGTGGCTTGTTGTTGGTGATACCAAAACCAACTCGTTACTTGCAATTAAGCGGGTTTCCTTGCAGCGGAAATTAAAAGCCAAACTGCAGTTTGCTGCTCCTACTGATCCTGGAAAGAAATCATACATACTTTATTTCATGTGCGACTCATACATGGGTTGCGATCAAGAATATGGTTTCACTGTTGATGTTAAGGAAGCAGATGGTGGCAATAAAGATAGCAGCAGAGAATGAAGAGGTAATTTTCTGATATTTTTAGTATAATTTGCTTGGGCTAGATCTGTAACAATAGATTATGGCCTACTGACTGGTTAGGAACTTTGGTAGCATATATTAATATGTTCAATCTGTGTGTATTCTGTTTATGTTTATTGAATTTGCTAAATTGTGTTAGTAAATGACATGGATAATAATTTAAATCAATTTCTAATGATGGTTATGTGGCAGTATGTTCCAAGAGAAATTTTATGATATTCTAATGTAGTATCCTTTCTTACAATTTATAAGCTGAATGTTTGTTATGGTTTCTACCACATCTGTTTCTACATCTAGATTTCATAAACTGTTTATCTCACAACCGTAACCAAATAACCACTATCAGAATGTTGAAAAGGTGCAGCGTTGCAAGAATTTGGAATAAATGCCGTAACTTTAACAATGCTTTCTAAGTAGAAGTGCTTTTAAAATAGACTTAAGACAGATCTTTTGTGTTGAAACACTGTTGTAAGTAAGCTCTTTTATAGATAGTATTAAATTGCTGACTTGATGCCTAAGAACTTAATTTTTGTTGTTCCTATTGTTTATAGATTTCCCTTTTTTACTATATATGATTCATTATATGCTTCCTAATTTTCAGAATCTTTTTTCTTCTCTCATTTATTTATTTATTTATTTTTTCTAAACAAACTTATTGATTTTCTTTTATAGTATTTGCTAATGCGAGAAGAAATGGAAATGATTATGGAAGTTGAACTTGTTAGTGATCGCGAAATTAACTATGATGAAGCCCGACTTTTGATGAACCAAACAGAAAGTTAAGTCTCAATCCCTCTAGAGGATGTTCTTGTTCAACCCGTATTTCGTTTGCTTTTCATGTCGCTAACAGCTGCTGTTACTGCAGAATTAGGAGTGCAGGTGCAACTGAAGAATTGCCTTTAGATTACACATTTCCTATGTTCCACTAAATGAGATACATTTACCCTTGGGCTCAAATTTCCACTCTGGTTGACTTTCAATAAGTAGTAGTAGTTTGTATTACTTACAACTTATTCATTTTTATGCGTGCAGATGCCTACATATTATCAAATATCAATAATCTCAAGCTTAAATAAAATCCAAAAGGTATATAAGTGTGTACTTTATTTTTTCATAAAATTATTTTATCATCTGTCTAAAAGAGAAAATGAAGTTTAATATATTATGATCTTATGTGTACTACCTTGTGCACTAATTTGGTCTTCTACCATGAAAAGAATGGACAAACCATCCCATCATTATGAATCTTTCGCTAGTTTAGAGTCTAAGTTTGCCCGGTGTCTAACATGTGTCGGTGTCCGAAACTAACAAGACACCAACACATGTAGTTATATTTAATCTCTTTCATTTTCTAAAATTATTAACGGTATCTAACTGTCGGTGTTGTGTTCGATGTTTGTGTCTAAGTGTTTCATAGTTATGATTATTGGATTATAGAGTTTACTCTTACCATTGCCATTAAGTTCATGGTCTAAAATGTTCTCATCAGATTTCTAAAGGTCTTCTAATCTAGGTTCAATACCAGAATATTTTTCTAGCTCTTATTAGGCATAATTTTCTATCCTTTGAATTAGAATCATTACTATCTTCTATGCTAGGCTTATAGAATATGATATTCTTTTGGCTTAATTACATAAATGGTCCCTTAAATAATTATGAAATTTCAATTTGATCCCCTTATTAATTTTCGCTTCAATTTAGTCCTTTAAATTACCTTCGTCTATCAATTAAATCCATCGGTTAAATCTTGTGGAAAAACGTTAACATTCATCTCTCCTTCATCATGTTCATCATCAAACCCAGCAACATTCATCATCTTCATCAATAAATCCAGCAACATTCATCGCCTTCATCATAAAATAAAAAAATAAAAAAAAAAACTAAACTTCTACTTCCAAGTTTGCCACACGCCCCTTCCCTTTTCCACACAACTCACATCTCTTCTTCTCTCTTCTCACTGGAACAAACCCAACCTCCCCAAATCAATCCACGCCACCCTCCTCCAAATCCATGAAACTCATCAAAACACTAATCTCTCCTCCAACCTTGTTTCAACTTACATCAATCTCCATCACCCACTGTCTCTTTCCAATTTCTGGATTTGTGTTGAATGGAGAGAAAGAATTGCTCTACGTTAAACAACCTCTTTGCTTCTAATTTCGAAACCCTTTCTACCACAAGAACAAACACGTCAACAACTCCAAAATGGAACACGATGAAGATGAAGAACCACCTCTTGCTGTTGAGATTCAACAACATAACAACGATGAATCCATTTCTCAACAATCTTCTGTTGGTGTCACTCTCATCACTGGTTATCTTGGTGCTGGCAAATCGACGGTAACCCATTTATCTTTTTCCATCAAAATTAACACCCCATTATTTTCCCTTTATAATTTCTAATTGGGTAGCTTAAAGTTGTGTCTTTTTTCACTTTCATTTTCTTTTTCGTTATTGGGTCATCTACCTATATCTTGTTCCTTTGCTTCAGTGTAGTGATCCATGGACGCAAGAGCACGCGGTGACGGCGTTGTTGAATCTTTCTCTTCATGAAGATAATAAGAAACTGATATTTAAGTCTGGAGCATGATTCAATGGACTTTCTTTTGTGAAAATTTAGATTTGGAATGGAGGGATAAAGAAGGGGAAATTGGAAATCTAAGATTTTCCCCTTTTCTAATTCTTTATGTTTAATTTAATTAAATATTTTATTTTAATTTTTTGTTAATTTTGGATGATAATGATGAAGAAAATATTCAGGATTTTTTTTTGAGTTTTTTTAATTTATTTTTGTGATGAAGTTTATTAATTTTGCTGGGTTTTGCTATGAAGATGATGAATTTTTTGTTAACGTGATGAAGGTGAATTTTTTTTGGGTTTTGCATAGTTTAAATTTTTTTCCTGGGTTTTGATGATGAATGTTGTTGAGTTTGGTGATGAACATGATGAAGGAGAGATGAATGTTAACGTTTTTTCCACAAGATTTAACAGATTGGATTTAATTGATAAACGAGGGTAATTTAAAGGACCAAATTGAAGCGAAAATTAATAAGGGGACCAAATTAAAATTTCATAATTATTTAAAGGACCATTTATGTAATTAAGCCTATTCGTTTTGTATTCTTAAGCCTTTTCAGATTGTGATTTACTGAAAATGAATTTAGCTACAAGTCATTTGGCTGAAAACTAAAACTATGTTTAATGATTTGTTATCAATTTTCTCATGTTGTAACTATGTTCAAGTGTATTCTATGCTCAATTGTGCAAATGAATGACACCGATAATAGTTTAAATCAATTAGACTTTCGGCCCGTGCGACGCACGGGTTCCATCGACTGTTATAATAATCAATAAGTTATATTTGACATGTGTCATGTATGTGCCTATCGAAAAACACAAATGTGGTTATTAGATGATTGTTTCCATCATGTGTAAATTTGCATATATTAAAAAGTTTAAAATAATAACTTTGTATTTTTTTTAAACTAAATAGTAAGTTTGTATTTAAACGTACATTTTATATTAAATATATAATTTTTTAATTAAAAATATATTTTACTAAAGAAAAAGAAGAGTTTTCTTAAAAAAAAAAAAAAACTCAATGATTGCAAATCATTTTCAAAAACTCATCGGTTGCAACAAAACATGATACTACAACTTAAAAGTGTAAACATTTATAAGCAATCATACATAAAACTCAAGTAAATTTTGTGTCTGACTTACAATCTTAATAGGAATGATTTATTTATAACATTTTTTCCTCTTACAAATGCTACATAACATGAGCAAAGGATAGCAAATATGACAAACATTGACTTTACAAATTAAGGTATGTTATCAAACATCTCTCTTTTGGATGGTACTATACGTGATATGTAGGTCATTTAAGCCTCAAGAGATGAATATAAGGTGGATCTGTTGGTTCATATTCTCATAAAGCCATATTTGTTAACGCAAAAATCGTAAGAAAGACATCAGAAAGCAATTGCAAAACCTCAACTCATATGAAAACAAAAAATGCAGATAAAGATAGCATCTTTTGAGGGAAAAAACCTCTTTGGCAATGAATGGAGAATTTTGTGACATTTATGGCAGATTGGCTGTCCATCATGGCTACCTCTTATGTAAAGGGTGATATCTTTGTTGTTATGGCAAAACAAATCTCAGTATGTGTATATATAGTACTTGAAATAAGTCAATTGTCCATTAAGTTCATTCCTTTCGTGTTCCTCATAGTCAGTCATCACTAATAATGATACTTAATGTGGATGTCTATTTTCAATGCTAATTAATTATTTTGTTATATAACTTCCAAAAACGGTTTGAATGCCATTAGTACACATTTATATCGAGTTTGTATATTTCAATGGACAATTAAAGCACACATTCATTTACATTAAAAGGATTTGAAAATCGGAGGGAGTGAAATCGTAATTCAAAATTATTTTAATGTTGTTTTAACTGTCACAATTGCTTTTAAATGAGAAAGTTAAAGGATATTATGAATGATGGTAGGAGGAAATTTTTGAATTTCAAATTAATGGATGATGATTAAGATAAGAGTTTATGAGCATTTAATTTCTTTTAAATGAGAAGGTCAAACAATTGGTTTTAAATTAGGGGGAATTTTTTAATTTAAAATGAATGGATGATGATTAGAATGAGATTAGGAGCATTTAATGCGTGACAATGATATGAGAAAGTCAATTGTGAGCATTAAATGCATGATAAAGGGAGGAAAAAAATTAGGGTAATCTCTTTTAAATGAGAATGTCAAACTAGTTATGGGGGTTTAGAAGCATTTATTGTGTGATAAAGGCATGAGAATGTCAAATCTGAGAATTTATTGCATTGGAAAGGGAGGGAAAAATTTAGGGTAATCTCCTTTAAATGAGAATGTCAAACCTAATTATGGGGGTTTAGAAGCATTTATTGCGTGATAAAGGTATGAGAATGTCAAATGTGGGAATTTAATAGGTTGGAAAGGGAGAGAAAAAATTAGGGTTAAATGTTAGGGTTAGATGTAACTTGACCAGCTTTCGAAAGAAAGAGTTCTGATGATAGTTGTGGTGCGTTGTGTTACATGATATTTTAATGCAACATCCCTTCATACAAATTACGTATAAGCTGAACATCTGTTTCTACATCTTGATTTCATTAACTGTATCACACAACCAGTATCCACCATCCACATGTTGAAAAGATGCACCTTTCGTAGAGCACCAACATGCATCGGAAGATGTACCAAAATGTCCAATGCACCAAACTAACATGTTCTCGTCAAGATGACCTTGTTATTTTAAACTACCACGTGCTTGCTGGTTTTGGAATGATGAATTTTTTGTCATTAATTTACAGTTTCATGAAGTTGCAACCGGAAAAGATATTACATGGTGAGGTTTATGTTTTGTTCTAGTACACACTATACCTAATCCTTATTTGAAAATTTACCTGATTATTGAGTACTAATTACATGCTTACAGCTTATCTTTAGATTGTGACAGATAAGGAAGTACTTGCAGCAGCTATTAGCATTTAGCATTAGGAGGTAACACTGTACGTTGCTTATAGAAAATTTCTAACCCAAGGAGCACTAATGTATACGTTAGGAAATAAAGTAAAGGATGCAACTTTCTCTACAACACATTTCTAAAAAATCCATACGTGATTTTAAGGGTGGACATTCGGTCGAAATCGGTCCCAAAACCTGAATCCGAAGAAGCCCACGGATGGGAATCACAAGCCCATTTCCGACTGTTTTCACTCTCGGTTAAGTCGGATTCGGATTAATCGGTTAATACGGTTGCACGGGTGGATTCACTCGGTTAATTTGGGTTTCACATACGAAGAAGAAGAACAACAAAAGCTTATCAAAATTTAATTTTTTTCATTGTATTTCACACATAAGAGAAGAACAACATCATGCTTGTCATATCTTTATAGTTACAAATCTAGAGCATGAATTAATGGTGCTGGAATCACAAAATAATAATGGGGCTTGAATCAAAAGAGCTTTAAATTGCTGCTTTTACACACCATCTATTAGATCTGTTACTGAAAGTTTAAGACTTGTGAGGAAGGAAGCTTGATCTAAAGGAAAATGAAAAAGAGAGAATGGAGAAAAATCTAGAACGAAGATGAATTGGAGATTAAAGAAAAAAGAATTTTTTTTTAGAAAAAAAAATAGGAACAAGATGGTGAACTGAATAATAGAAATGAAAGAAACTAGAGAGAGAATAATATTTTAGAATTAGGGAAGAAGAAGAATATAGAAGAAGAGAGATGAAAATAACTTCTTTAAAAAGCTTGGTCTCATAGTTATTAATATTAACTAATTTTTGTTACTGTTATTGAAAAAACAGAAGAATCTTGTAGTCTTAGATTGGTTACAACTGGCCATAGTTTTAAAACTCGGCTCGGTCATCGACTCAGGAGGAGTACTGGATCATTGGTCGAACCACTGAGTCGCAAGTCGAACCACATGAAAGAATCGGATGACTCGGTTATCACCCGGTCTCCATAAATAAGATGACTCGGGCTATAAAAAAACATAACACTAATAAATGTTTGAAAAAATCTCCAGATAATTTCTCAAATTTGATCTTTAAATTAAAGTCCATCTACTTTGATATTATTATATGATCAAACACATAATTAATTCTTTTATATATATATATATATATATATATATATATATATATATATATATATATATATTATGTATATAAAAA